>Ga0193963_1000086_pt1 | contig 44402 bp, 32 predicted proteins | sample FB_6_MG_FD_140359 | JGI IMG/M metagenome (GOLD analysis project Ga0193963, IMG submission 140359) | Microbial mat bacterial communities from the Broadkill River, Lewes, Delaware, United States - FB_6_MG | ecosystem: Environmental > Aquatic > Freshwater > River > Microbial mats | place: USA...
CAGGTTGTGCATCCGTCTGGGTCCTCTGGTGCCGCCGCCGAATAACGCCTCAAGAAATTGGACCATCGTGGTGAAAATTACAGGCGCGTCCCAGTTCTCGGAAGATAGTTTGGACTGCCATGTCTGTTTCTCCGGTTCAATATTTGAGTGGTGTTCAAGTACCCAGGGATATTTATCTCCAACACGCTCCAACACGTTTCTGATTTCCCGGGCATTCTGGTCAATGATCGACGTATAGGGAATGACGTAAATAATGTGATCCAGTTGATGCTTTTGGGCGTGATGAAGGGCATAACGCATGGAGGCAAATGTTTTTCCCCCTCCGGTCGGAACTGTCAACAAATATAGCCCTTGTTGCTTAATCGCGGCTTCCAGGCAATGTGTTGAAATTTTGTTTCGCAATTCATCCACCCGGTTGCGTACACTAAAATCCGAAAGCTTTTCTTCCAGCCGGTTTATGGCGATTTGCCAGTCAATTTTCTTTTTATTTCGGAATGTCCTATTTTCAGGACATTCAAAATCAGCGCTGTCAATACGGTCTGCATCAATAAGACAACTGAATAAAAAACGGGTGAAAAATCCAAGCCTGAAATGCTTTAGACGGTCGGGTTCTTTTTTCCCCGGAGAGACAATACCGGCAACTTGTTTTAAAATTTGTTTTAAAAAACGTTCTGTTGCGATGTGTTCAATGGACTCTTTTATTTTCAGATCTGCTGCTTCAAGGCATGTTTGAATATGAGTTAATTCAGTATTCTTTTGAATTCTTTTCAGAAAACCATTTTTCCCTTCTATACGCAGACAATCAATCATACCTCCGTGATGGGAAGCCAGGCATACCGCAAGAATCTGCCCAACCAGTTTGCCTTGGGGACCATACCGGTTAAAGCGCTGCCATATCCATTGAGCGCCTGCTGTCGAATGGTCGATTTTCCCTTTAAGATTTTTGGTATCATTATTTGAATCATCAATATCAGGGTTGAGAAGACCTGTTTCTGTTTTTATATAATTTTGGAAATTTGTGCTGTATTTGCCTATATCATGGAGCAGGCCAAGCAATTCACCTGCTTCAGGTAATCCAATTTTCGCTGTAAGTTGTTTACATATATTTGCCACACCCGTTAAATGTTCGTATACTGTTTGTATCTCATCATCCTGACTGCGGTGGTGGGCAACAAAGTTACTTTTCATGAGGCCCCTTTTTTATTTCAAGAAAGAACATGTTTAAAATTTCTACGGAATACTTCTTATTTGTTTTTTTTAGATGCGCTTGCGCCTATATTCCTTTTTAATGAATTAGATTTTCACATGTTTTAATTCCTCGGCAATGGCATGAACCTGTGTTTGATACGCAGGACAAAATCCAATGCCCAGGTATCAGGGGGAAGGCCCATCTGGCCCACGGTGGTTCGGACTGCGGTTTCCCGAGAACGTACATCTTTTCGAATTTTTAGTTGATTGGAAATTAGGATGTTGTCCAATTCTGTTTAAAGATAGCGGTGGCCGATGGCAGGTTGCCGACCCGCTCAATGCGGCCCGGCAATCCTTCCTGGATACTGAATTTTGACTTCAATTGTGTGGGTGACCGGCGGAATGCGCGGATATTCACTTCGATCAATTTTAAGCTTTTGAACATAAAGTTATAGAAACCATATCGTTTCTTTTGTGTCAATTAATAAAATAAATATAGAGAGGTGAATACCTTTTAGAATTTTTCACACAGATTTGATGGAAGGATGCCGGGGGGCGTTTCTAATATTTTTTAGCCTCTTGTTTGGTAATGGTCCGCAGGGCAATCCCGGTCTGCTGACCGGTGTCATCGGCTGTTGTGGTCACCACCTGGTGAAATCCCATCCTGACCGTTTTGGTTTTTTCCGATCCGATGACCACCTTGTCTGAAGGAGAAAGTTCAGACCCGTCCGCCCGCACCACCGTGTCGATAAAGGGGTAGGCGCACAAATCCGCCACACGGACAATGTCACCGGGCTTGCCCAGGTGGTACCAGCCCCGGTACCGCCCGTCATTGCCGGTCATCCGCAGTCCTGTCCCGGCAAGGGCGCCGATGATTCCGCCTCCGGTACCGCCGTGCTCGGACAGGTGAATACCCATATCCCCGGCAAGGCCATAGGCTTCGTCCTTGGTGCAGACGGCCTGTTTTGCCTTGGTGCCAAAGGCTGACAGCCGCCTTTGTTTTTCTTTTTCCAACGGCCCCGTCACGCACAGGCCCGGATCTGAGCCGGGTTGGGATCGGGTCTCAAGACAGTATGTCAGATGATCCATCAGGCGGGGCAGAAGATTCCGGCTTTTAAGTTCAAGCTCAAAGCACATGGCTGAATTATGAGAAGTAAAGGGGATGTCTTCATGAACAAAGAGCTGATGTCGGCTGATGGCTGAGCTTTTCCCCAGCCCAAGAATCTCAAGCTCCCTGCAGATTTCCTGGACCAGCCGGCCTGTTCCCTTGGTGCCCGGCATATCTGTATCATCCATACAGACCCAGTATTTCATTTTTCCTCCTTAATATGCTTTTGAAAAACCACCGGCCTTTCAACCGGAAGGGGCTCTTATAGATAAGAATAAGGGTCGTGTCAATTTTTATCTTTTTAAAGCGGCGGAATGTTTGTAAAAGGCCGGATTTTGAAATTGCGTTGTATGGTGGGCACGCTTTATTTCCCCGATTGCGATATGAATCGACTTTAACGGTACTTGAGGTCAAGGATAAAAATGTTTAAGCTGCTTTGAAGATTTTTCATATTTAGAATTGATAGTCTGCCTTGACATGGCTGGGCTCATGGCCTAAAAAACTAAAAAATATTTAGATAAACCCTAACCCGCATAGGCAATATGACAGTCCCCACAGATTTTCAAACTCCTTCCAAGCCCCCCCGCAGTTCCGGCAACTTTTTCCAAAGACGCTGGTTCCGGGGTATTTTTTTTACATGTTTGCTGGGCGTTTGCCTTTTGGCTGGGCTGGTTGTGGCCGGTCTTTTTTTTATTGAGACCAAGCCTGCCCAGGCCTTTATTCAAAGCCAGGTCAATAAGGCGATTCCCGGTACCTTGTCATGGGAACGGTTCCGCCTGGAGATTAGAACAGGCAAGGTTCAGATTTCCGGGATTCACCTTAAGGATGTTTCCGGCAAAGAGTTGGCCGGGATCTCCTTGGTGGCGGTCAAGGTTGACTGGTCTGGGTTGACCCGGCAAAAAATTGAACTGGCCCAAGTCCTGATTGACAAGCCTGTCCTTGATATCAGTATGTCGGAACAAGGGGATATTGACATTTTGTCGGCCTTGGTAGCCGACACCGGGGCGTCGGCAGATGCCGAATCTCCAGCACCTGATAAATCCCCGGGTATTGATTTGTGGGTCCGTGAATTCAAGGTGAATCAGGCTCGGATAAAAGTGATGGCCCCGCAATTTAATACGGATCTTTCCGGACTGTCCGTTGAGGTGAACGGGTTTAAGCTGGCCGACCTTTCTGCGTCGGCGAACGTTGCCCTGACCGGCGGCCATCTTGGATTTGGGGACATGGATCTTACCCTTGAATCCTTTGATGTCCAGGCGCGTATTGATAAGGACAAAATTTCAGATATTGGTATCAATCTTAGGATGCCGGGCATTGGATTCAATGCCAAAGGGTCTGTTGCAGGACTTTGGGGGACAATGACGCCGGACATCACGGCTACCCTTGATGTGGAAACGCCGTTGGCCACAAAGACCCTGGGCCTGCCTGAGAATTTGGTCCAGGGAAACGGCCGGGTTCATTTGACCATTAAAGGCGGTATCGATAATCCCCGGGCACAGATCCGGTTTGCGTTTGGCCAGGGAAGCATAAAGAAAACTGCCATATCCGGCATAACGGTTTCCGCCGAACTTGTGGACCGGCATGTGACCCTCAAAGACGGCCGGATAGATCTGCCGGCCGGAATCATTCCTTTTGGCGGCGATGTGGACTTGGTAAAAACTTTTCCAAAGGGGTTCACCAGTGACATGGCCGGTTTGGATACCCTTGCCTATAACTTTTTTCTTAATCCGGACAGCCTGGCCCTGGAGGCCCTTGAATTGGGAGAAAATACCCCGGAGGGGAAGGTTGCCGCCCAGCTTCGAATCCGGGGGCAGGGGGTGATACCCGGGCAGATGTCTACCCATGCAGACCTCAATATTACGGTTCATGACCTGATCCTGCCCCGGATGTCCGAACCGGCAACGGTGCAGTTCAAGGCCGGGGCTGAATTGAAAAAAGAGCATCTGACGCTGACCGGCATGACCCTGGACGGACCCGGCATGACCGGTACAGGCGCTTTTCGTATGGATATGCCGGGATTTGATCCCCAGACCATGACAATGACCGGAAATCTGGACCTGGACGTGGCGGACATATCAGTGCCCTTAAACCTTGTGGGCCAAGAGGCTTCGGGTAGTGTCGGTATCCATACCGTGATCAAAGGGGCTTTGTCGGCCCCGGATATGGACCTGGATATCACAGCCGAGAATTTATTTTCCAACGGATTCCAGGCCGATGACGTGATTTGCAAGGCCCGGATGGACAAGGGGACACTCCAGGTTCAGAAGCTAACCCTTAAACGCAACCAGGGGGTGCTTAATGCCGGAGGAACCCTGGCACTGGGTGGGAAAAAGGGGCAGGCGCATGCCTTGGATTTAACAGTGGACTTTCATCAGCTTGAGCTGGCTGAACTGGCCCCGGACCTGGGTGTCAGGGGGGCTTTTTCCGGTAAAATAACCGGGGCCGGGTCTCTGGAAAAGCCGGATATTCAGGTTTCATTTACAGGACAGAATCCGGGTTTTAAAAAATATGCCCTGGGTAACATCCAGGCACAGCTTAGCTTTGTTGACAATATTTTAACCTTTGAACAGGCGCGCATTCAAAAGAAGAACGCGCATATGGATATTACAGGACAGGTTAATGTGGTAAACAAGACCCTTGATGTCCGGGCCGTGATTCCGGAAATCGACCTTAAGGGTCTCGATCCGGCTGCGGATGAGGCCCTTGCCTCGGGCCGGCTGGGCCTGGATATTTCCGCCAAGGGCAATTTGTTTGCCCCGGATATCTTAGGGCGCATTAACGCTATGGATCTGCGTATTCCCAATGCCCCGGACATGACGGCCGATGCCAGTGCCGCCATAGAGATGCACGGGCCTTTGGATAATCCTGAAGCGTTGCAGGCATCTGTTAATATTTCCCGTCTGGCACTGGCCAGGCAGGACAAGATGTTGATTCGCATTGAAAATGCCGTAGCCCTGCTCAAAGATGGGCGGTTCACCCTTGATCCGGTGCCGGTTCGGATCATGGACAAGGGACGGCTTACCTTGTCGGCAAGCGGCGATATTAAAGGTGACTTGGCCGCAGAGGCTGCGGGCAGTCTGCCGGTGTCTATACTGGTTCCCATGGCAGACGGAATAAATTTTGCAGAAGGCGATATTCTGATTTCGCTGAGTGCCAAGGGCAAAACCGTCTCTCCTGATTTCACCGGCAGTGTTGAATTTTCAAACATGACCCTGGAGCTTCAGGCCTTGGAAGCGCCTTTGCAGAAAATTTGCGGCCGCATTGTATTGACCCCCGAGGCGGTTGATATCCGGGATGTTACAGCCACTCTTGGGAATGGTCAAATAACGCTGGCCGGAAAGGCCGAACTGAAAAACGGTATGCCGGATAAGTTTAAACTGGACCTTGATGCCGAACAGGTTCCTGTGGATGTACCTGATACCCTGGAGATGACGTTGAACAGTCAACTGACCTGGGCCGGAACCATGGATAAATCGGCGATCACCGGCCGGATAGATATTTTTGACGGCACCTATTATAAGGATGTGGATTTAAGCCTGGTGAGTATCGCCGCCCAGACAACCAAAAAATCCCGCCCCAAAGTACGGGAACCCGGGCCTGATTTTTTAAAAAATATTGGACTCAATATTTATGTCACCCGCAGGGAAGCCATTGCCGTGGACAACAATCTGGCGTCCATGACCATCAGTCCTGATATCAGTGTCAAAGGCACCGCGTATGCGCCGTCCCTGGATGGCCGGGCCGTGGTGGATGCGGGCACCATTCATTTTCAGAAGGCGGAATTTGAAATCACCGAAGGCGCCATTGATTTTATCAACCCGTATAAAATTGAACCCGAGATTAAACTGATTGGTGAAACTACGATCTCATCTTATACCATCACCCTGGCTGTGACCGGTACGCCCGATGACCTGTCGCTTAAGTTTTCTTCGGATCTTGATGCCACGGATGCAGATATTCTTTCCCTGATTGCATTTGGCAAAACCACGGATGAAATGGGTGGGGACAGTGAGGGCGGGTCGATTTCGGCAACGGCCATTGCCAAGATGATGTTGGAGTCTTTAAATGAAAAAATTAAGGAGACCACGGGGTTAAGTGAGGTCAGTTTCAGCATGGATCATCAGGGCAACGAAACCAGTGTACACGTCGGCTTAGGTGCGGATCTTTCCCGCCAACTCAGTGTTTCCTACGGCATAGATATCCGTGACGGAGAGACGGTGCAAAGGGTTACTACCTATTATAAGCTTCTGGAGCATCTGCTGTTAAGCAGTTTCCAGGACACCAGCGGCAAGTTGGGCGGTGAACTTAAATACAGGCTGGAGTTCAGATAAAGATGCGATTTATAAATTTTCGTTCATGCATTATTCCTATGGTTTTTGCGGCCTGTTTTATTTTGAGTTCGGCTGTTCCTGTGTCGGCGACAGATGTCGGCAAGGTGGCGGGTATTAACATTATGGTGAACTGCCCTCCTGAAAAACAGGCGTTCTGGCATGCCATTGCCTCAAGCTTTATTTCCGTAAACGTTGGGGATGATTATTCCATAGAGGCCATGGATACCACTATTAAGGCATTAACTCAGTCCCAGCTTTTTGAATTCATTCATGTACCGGATCCTGAAAAGACAGAACGCGGTATGGTGCTTGCTTTTGAACTGACCCCGTTTTCCAGGATAAAGGATATTCATATTAAAAACGCATTTCCCATGTTTGAACAGGAGGTGCTGAATGTGATGACCATCAAGGCCGGGGGCGTTTATCAGGCGTCGAAAATGGCAGACCAGGCCCAGCGGGTGGAAAACCTTTTTAAACGTCAGGGGTTTTATGCACCAAAGGTGAATGTATCTGCGGTGAAGCAAGGTGATCGCTACGTTATTGATGTGGATATTGACAAGGGGGCATTTTACAATATTCGCAAGGTTGAGTTTAAAGGCAATGATGATATCGGACAGGCCCGTCTTAAAGTGTTAATCAGTCTCTGGCTTAAATCCCTTTTACCGTGGCATGGCAACCGGTTTACAGACAAATTGATGAAGGATGATACCAAGAAAATCATACAATTTTATCGGGAAAAAGGGTATGCCGATGTTCAGGTAACGGCAAAAACGTTGCCGGTTCAAGGCCGTGATGCTCTGGATGTCATTTTCACAATTGATGAGGGCCCGCTGTACAAAATTGATATCCAGGGCAACAAGGCGTTTTATAAATGGTCTTTGAAAAAAGAACTTCTGCTCAAAGAAAATGGGAACAAAAACGATTTTGCCCTGAAGAAAAGCATGCGCAATATCAGGAAACGGTATGAGGCAAAAGGGTTTCAAGATGCGCAAGTTCACGACGAGAATGAGGCGTCTCAACGCCCGGGGCTACGGCAGGTCAATATCGTCATCGACGAAGGGTTGAAGTACAGGGTGTCTGAACTTAAAATCAGTGGTGTAGATACCTTGCCCTTAAAGGAAGTTGAAAAAAATATTTTAACTCGAAAAAAGGACGCTTTCAGCCAAACAGAACTGAAAGATGACCTTAAAGCGGTGAAGGCATTGTATTTTAGCAAAGGGTTTACAAAAACCAAGGTGAATAAAAAAGTTAAGATCAGTGATGCACCGGATAAGAAAGAAAAACAGGTTGCTGTTGAGATCATCATAAAGGAAGGTCCCAGAACAAAGGTCGAACAGGTCGACATCCAGGGGCTTTCCGTCATTGCTTTGGATGAGGCCCGTGATGTCATGGTTATGGACGCCGGAAGCTGGTATGACAAAGCACTGCTCGAGGATGATATTTCAGCGCTGCAGCAGAAGGTATCAGAAAAAGGCTACCCCCATGTCCAGGTGAAGGCGGATTCCAAATTTTCCAGGGACAAAACCCGTATCCGGGTCACCTATCATGTGGACCAGGGACCCAAGGTGGTGGTGGGCAATGTTTTTTATGCCGGGACCCTGCGGATGAGACAGAAAGAGCTTGAAGATGAGATGGAAATCGCTCCGGGAGATCCGTTTTCCATGCTCAAGATCGTGGACTCCCGCAGGAATATCCAGGATCTTAATTCCGTGGATACCGTCAGAATCAGAATTGCAGGCCTTAAAAACCGGCAGCCCGAGGCTGATCTGATTGTGGAGATATCCGAGAAAAAACCCTATTACGTGGAACTGGCCGCCGGATATGATACCTCCCGGCATTTGTACATGGAAACCGGTATCGGGGATAAGGACTTTTTGGGGCGTAACCTAAATGCCGAAGTCGGTTTTGAGTTCAGCCAGGTGGGGTACGGCATGGATGTTTCCTTAACCGAACCAAGGTTTCTTTCTACTCGCTTTAGTTCCACAAGCAAGGCCTATGCAAGGGAAAACGAGGCATTCAACAAAGACTACGGCGTCAGAACCTATGGTCTGTCCCAGGTTTTTCTGCGCAAGTTTAATAAGAAGGTCAGTTTTTCCCTGGGCGGGGGGTATGAATACCGGGACCAGTATTTAAGGGTGGATCGTGAGCTTGATGATGATGAAAAGGACGATTATGGCGTTCGCCATATTGGTCAGATGAATACCGGTCTTACCTGGCGTACCACAGATTCCCTTGTCCACCCCCGAAACGGGATGTTTGCATCCACAACCTTTGATGTGTTCAAAGGCGTAAGTTCCAGTCAGGATGATTTTTACAAATACGGCTTGGAGTTGCGGTATTATTTGTCGGTCACCAATGACTTGGTTCTTGCCATGCGTGGTCGCTACGGGTATATGGATACTTACGGGGGCAATACCCATATTTCCAGTGACCAACTTTATTTTCTGGGTGGCGCATCAACCGTGAGAGGGTTTGATGAAAATATGCTGCAGTATAATGACGAGGGGAAGGCTGTGGGGGGCCGGTCCATGATGTTGGGCTCTGTGGAAGCCCGATACGATCTGGGTTTAAATTATGAGTTTGCCCTGTTTTTTGACACTGGTGCCTTAACTCAAATCCAGGAACCGGACATCTCCGAATCATTCAGAAGCACTGTGGGTATCGGTTTGCGCCGTCAGACGCCGGTGGGGCCCATCAGTTTGCTGTACGGCTGGAAATTGAACCCCCAGGTCGGTGAAAGCAAGGGGTGTTTTTATTTTTCCATGGGTTATACTTTTTAATTCGGCTAACAAAGGCTCTAAAGTCAATTGGAGATACGAAGGACAGTTGGTCTTGTTTTGTTTCCTAAAATTTTTTATAACAGCCACGGGTTGGCCTGGTTTTTCACCGTGCTTGAGCCCACAACAAGAGTTGAAAAATCTGTGTGGGTTACACAGACTTTTTATAAAAAGAACGGTTTCTATGGTCATGGGCCGGTATGTCAGGAGGCGTAAATGCTTTTTATCCTTGCAGCCGGGGCCAAAATCATTTTAGGATAGGCCATTTAGACATTTAAAAATGCACAAATTAAGGAATGGTAGATGAAACTTATCGTGGGCTACAAACGTGGCACAAACCAGGCGGAAAATCTTCTTGAACTTGCATTGAAACGGGCTCAACTTTTCAATGCAACAGTAGTGATCGTTACCATAATGTCCGAGGGTATGGAAAAGAATCAGGAGCTGATCACTGAGACGGAAGCCGGTTTGGAAAAGGCCAAAACCCATTTTGACAGGAAAGATATCCCCTGTGAAGCCCATTTATTGATTCGCGGCATTGATACCGGGGATGATCTGGTTAATTTTGCCAAGGAAACCCAGGCAGACGAAGTCATTATCGGTGTGAAAAACAGAACCAAGGTGGGAAAACTGCTGCTGGGTTCCACAGCCCAGGCTGTTGTTCTCAACGCCCCTTGCCCGGTGGTTACTATGAAATAGACCGTCTTCCGAAAAAGGTAAAGTGCAGTGCAGGAAAAGTCCATAACCTTTGAAAATAGTTCGCCTCTGTGCCTTTCCAATGTCCCGACCAATCCGGTTTCACGCCTTGCCCCAACCCCCAGCGGCTTTTTGCACCTGGGCAATGCCGTAAATTTTTTGGTGACCTGGGCCATTGTCAGAAGTCGAAACGGACGTCTTCATCTGCGCATTGATGATATGGACGGTATCCGTTTCAGGCCCGATGTGCTGGAAGATATTTTCGCCAGCCTTGATTGGCTGGGACTGGATTGGGACACAGGGCCGACTGGACCGGATGATTTTTATCAAAATTTTTCTTTGCACAAAAAAAAAGAGTATTACCGGGACAGGCTGCAAGCCTTGGATAAAGCAGATAAAACAAGGCAGAATACCTTTGTGTGCCGGTGCAGTCGGGCATCCATAAAAAAAGTATCTCCCAATGGACTGTATCCGGGCACATGCCGACATGCCGGACTCGCATTTGAACCCGGTCGCCATGCGGTCCGGTTAAGGGTGGATAATGATTCCTGTATTCAGGTCAACACCCAGCGCATTGATCTATTCAATACATTTGGTGATTTTGTTCTCTGGCGCAAGGATGATCAACCCAGTTATCACCTGGCAAGCCTTTTGGAAGATGAGGACGGCGGTATCAATTTCATTGTCCGGGGCCAAGACCTTCTCCTTTCTACCGCAGCCCAGATTTATCTTGCCCAATGTTTTGGTTTCTTTTCATTTCCGGCATGCCGGTTTATTCATCACGGGCTTGTTCTCGGGGATAATGGCGAAAAGTTGTCAAAATCAAGGGGGGCGTATGCCCTCAAAGACCTGAGGCAATCAGGGGGCTCTTTTGCCCATGCCGTAAAAGCAGCGGCCAGGGTTTTAGGGATTAAACATAATACGATCCTTACCGCACAGGATCTAAAACAAGCATTGAATTCACGATCTGATGCCTTTTGAAATCATTGTAAAAACAGTCCTGTCTCGTGAACCATGGCCGTTATATTGCTTGAATCCCGGATTAAAATCGCTTATATTTTTTAAAACACGTTAAACAATTTGTGATGAGTTGATTATTTTCCTAACAGCCCGCCCGAAGGGCGAAAGACAAGGAGTTAAAAGGTGACGGATAAATTTTCAAAAGACGATGCGCTCCTGGATGAGATAATGTCGGAAGTCCGTTCCCTGAACGAGGACCTTCAAAAGGATATCCTGGCGCATATTCGCCATATTAAGGACTCCAGATCTTATCCCCGGGTGAAGAAACCCATTGAAGTGGATGTTCTGATTGGTGATAGGGTTATACAGTCTACTGCCGGGAATTTGAGTGCTGCAGGAGTGTTGATCAAATCCAGGATGAATCCGGATCTCGGGGTGCCGGCAAAGGTCGTCTTTTCCCTGCCCGGTCAGGCCCGGCCGTTTAAGCTTACCGGCACTGTGGTCAGAACAGACTCGGGTGGGATCGGGTTATATTTTTCCGAGATGACACCCTATGCCAGGAAACACCTGGATACGCTGCTCAGAGGGATACCGGAATCAGGTATTTAATCTGCGGTCCTTAATGACCCTAAGAGCCTGTTTGAAAATTAGGGGATTGGGGCCATTTTCATGGGATTGCAGCCGATTCATCTATTTTTAAACAGGCTCAAAAAGCAAGACTATTCTTTTTCCGGAACAGGCAAAATACTTTTTTTAAACCCGCATGAACGGTCCGGGCATTTGTGGATTTTGCCATCCCGCTTTGTCTCTTTTTCCAGTAAATAGGGGCTGGCGCAATCCGGACAGCTTTCGTTGACAGGTTTGTCCCAGGTGGCAAAAGTACAATCCGGGTATTTGGAACACCCGTAAAATATTTTTCCACGTTTTGAGTGTTTTTCTACAATGGTGCCGTCACACCCTTTTTCAGGGCAGGGTACGCCTGTATCTTTACTTGAGTTCTCCTGGGCTACCGATTCCGTGTGTTTGCATTCCGGATATCCGGTACAGGCAATAAACAATCCAAATCGGCCGTCTTTTTGTACCATGGGCTTGCCGCATTTAGGACAGTCCTTGACCGGTTCGCTGTCCTGGATTTTTTCAACAATTTCAATATTGCCTTTTTCATCCCTTGTGTAATTACTGGTAAAGCTGCACTCGGGATATCCCGTACAGGCCAAAAAATGCCCGTTTTTGCCAATTTTGATATTAACGGGCTTTTTGCATAAAGGACATTTAATATCGGTTTCAATGCCTACGCCCTTAACGGAAACCATATCGTCCTTGGCGTTATCCAAGGTGGTTTTAAAATCGGAATAAAATGCTTTTAACAGATCGACTTCGTTGAGATTTCCCTGTTCCACATCATCAAGGTTGTTCTCCATCTGGGCCGTGAATGAAATGTCTAAAAGGTCGGGAAATGCGCGGACTAGAAGATCATTGACAATAAAGCCAAGCTCGCTTGGGGTGAAATACCGTTTGATCAGATCCACATATCCTTTATCCTGTATCACGGCTATGATGGACGCATAGGTGGATGGCCTGCCGATACCATTTTTTTCAAGCTCCTTGACAAGGGATGCTTCGGAAAACCTGGGCGGGGGCTTGGTAAAGTGCTGATCTGGATTGATTTTACAGGTTGTCAGCTGCTCCTTAGGTTCCACCTGCGGCAGGGACTGTATCCCTTTTTCACTGCTTTTTTCCTGGCTTGCGTACAACCGCATGAATCCGTCAAACCGGGTCGTAGATCCGGAAACGGAAAACAGGTATTTCTCTGTTGCCTCAATGAGAATGGATTTCTGATCAATCAGGGCCTGGGTCATTTGGGAGGCCACAAATCGTTTCCATATCAGATCATAGAGTTTGAATTGGTCCGGTGACAAAAAGGATTTGAGTTTTTCCGGGGTATTGTAAACCGAGGTGGGGCGGATGGCTTCATGGGCATCCTGGGCTTTGTTTTTGTTTTTAAAGAATCTGGGTGCATCCAGGGCATACTCGTCTCCGTAGGACTGGCGGATCAGGCCTAACGCCTCCTCGGCCGCTTCCGGGGCAATACGGGTCGAATCCGTACGCATGTAGGTGATCAGACCTTCGGGACCACCGCTGCCGATCTCAATGCCTTCATACAGCTGCTGGGCCACGACCATGGTTTTTTTGGCGGAAAACCGCAGCCGGTTGATGGCATCCTGCTGGAGTTTACTGGTGATAAAAGGCGGTAACGGATTGCGCTTGATGGTTTTGTTTTTGATTTCCCGAACGATGAAACTGGCCTTTTCAAGGTCTGCCACAATGGCATGGGCCTGTTCCGCATTGGTGACCTTAGTTTTTTTGCCGGATATTTTTATCAACGCCGCATTGAAAATTGGGGGATTTGCCGCCTCGAGATCCGCAGTAATAGTCCAGTACTCTTCCGGCTTAAACGCACGGATCTCCCGCTCCCTGTCACATATGATTTTAACGGCCACGGACTGAACCCGTCCGGCACTGAGTCCCCTTTGGACCTTTTGCCATAAAAGCGGTGATATCTGGTAGCCCACCAGCCGGTCCAGTTTTCTTCTGGCCTGCTGGGCGTCATACTTGTCTGCATCTGGTTGCGTTTGATGGGAAAGGGCATCGGTAATCCCTTTCTTTGTTAATTCATGGATAAGAACCCGGTGGAATTTGCGGTCCTTTTTTTTCAGAATCTCCATGATATGAAAGGCAATGGCTTCCCCTTCACGATCCGGGTCAGGGGCAAGGAATATTTCATCCGTGTCTCCGGCGGTTTTTTTCAGATTGGAGATGACCTTGGATTTATCTTTTATATTTACATATTTGGCCTTAAAATTGTCGTCAATATCAATGCCTAAATTCTTCACAGGAAGGTCGCGGATGTGGCCGGCGCTTGCCGCCACATTATAGTCCTTTCCTACATACTTTTTCAGGGTTTTGATTTTGGTTGGCGATTCGACAATGATAAGCGGCTTTGCCAATGTTATTCCTCCAAGATTGAAAATTTATTGCCTGGATGACGAACAATAAGCCCTGATAATTCCAAGTCAAGTAGGGCTGCAGAAACCTGGGCGCTCGTCAGACCGCTTGATGCGGTGACCTGATCAATATGTTCGGGGTAAAGATCGAGGTTTTTATATACCATGGTCTGGATTTTGTCCATGGTTGGTTTGTTTTTTGTCGGTTCAGATGAGGGCGCATTATATGCGGCATGAACAAACTGGGACAGTTCATCAATGATGTCCATCTCGTTTTCTATGAGGCGCGCGCCCTGTTTGATCAGATGGTGGGTGCCCCGGCTTTTGGATGATTTAATGCTGCCCGGGACGGCAAATACCTCGCGGTTGTATTCCCCGGCCAATCGGGCAGTAATCAGAGATCCACTTTTCTGGGCGGCCTCCACCACGACCGTACCGCAGGACAGCCCTGCAATGATCCTGTTACGCCGGGGGAAATTGCCGGGCAACGGGGCCGTGTCCGGAAAAAATTCCGAGATCACAGCGCCCTGTTTTCTGATCCGGAAGTACAAGGGCCGGTTGTGCCTGGGATAGATATGGTCAAGGCCTGATCCAAGAACAGCCAGTGTCTGCCCGGTTTCATTTTCAAGTGCGCCTTTGTGGGCCGCGGTATCAATCCCCAGGGCCATGCCTGACACAATGGTAAAACCAAATGCCGTAAGGCGTTCTGCAAGGTAACGGGCTGTATCTATGCCGTATCGGGTCGCATTTCGTGACCCCACGATGGAGATACAGGGCGCATTCACATCGAATGTACCGTCATAAAATAAAAGGGCGGGGGGGTCTGGAATTTCTTTAAGCAGGGCAGGGTATTCAGGTTCGGTTAACACCATAACCCTGTATCCGGAATCCTGGGCCTGGATAAGGCGTTTTTGGGCATCCGGTTCAATTCTTTTGTGCCCCAGAAGGCTTTTTATGGCCCTGGAAGATATATCCGGTACAGACAACAGTTGTGTTTTAGATGCCGTTAAAATGGCTTCGGGTGTTTTAAAATGTTGAATCAGATTTTTGATTACACGGGGACTTAGACCCGGCAGTTCCGTTAAAAGAAACCAGGGTAGATATGTGTCCGGACAAGGCATCATTTAAATAACTATTGAGTTTGGGATAGTTTCTGCTGGGCTTTGTCTGCTGCCGGTGAAAAGGGATAGCGGGTGATGACTTGTTTGAGGTAGTGATTGGCCTGACTCACATTGTCCATGGACATATATGAATACCCTATTTTAAGCAATGCATCCGGAACTTTTTGACCCTTGGGATAGGTCTGGACAAGCGTTTTAAAAATATTTGCTGCCTTTTCATAATTACCTGTGGTGTAGCTGCATTCCCCAAGCCAGTAAAGGGCGTTGTCCGCCAGTTTATGATCTGGAAAATTTTTGACAAAATCTGAAAACATTGCCTGGGCCATAGGAATATTACGGTCGCGCAGCAATAGGGCCCGACCTTTTTTGTAAAGCTTGACAGGATCTGATTTCTCTGTTTTTTCAGGAGGTGTCGGTCGATCCTGTTTGGGAGGAAACCCTGGGTATGCTTGCTTTGGAGGCGGCGATGGTTTGGTTTGTGAACTAACTTTTTTTTCCAGCAGTGCTATCCGGTTTTCAAGTCGGGTAATTTTTTCTTCTATATGCCTGGTACGGATATCCTGGTCAAGTGATGTATCCATGGGAATCCATGTGCTGTCAGGCACAGTCACATTAGTGTCCTGTGCCTGACCGGCAGTCAGTTCATATGTTTTCAAGGACCCGCAGGAGGCGGTCAAAAAAACAATAAGAAAAAGCAGCGCAATCCTTGAAACATGTTTTCTGGATGCGGGCATGGCGTTATCTTTACTTTTTTCTATGGGCCATAAAAACAATGGGGGATGCAATGAAAATGGATGAATAGGTACCCACCACCACGCCGATAATCATGGCAAAGGCAAAGTTGTGAATGATTTCTCCGCCGAGCAGGAAAAGTGCCAGCAGTACAACCAATGTGGTCAAAGATGTCAAAATGGTTCGCGACAGGGTTTCATTGATACTCCGGTTAAACAGGTCCGATACCAGAGAATGGTCTGAATTTCCTTTGATATTTTCCCGGATTCGGTCAAAAACGATAATGGTGTCGTTTAGTGAATACCCGATGATGGTCAAAAGGGCCGCAATGATCTGCAGGGAAAAATCAAGGTTAAGCAGGGAAAATACCCCCACGGTAATGGTCACATCGTGAATCAGGGCCACAATAGCGCCAATGGCGTACTGAAGTTGCAGATACCAGAACAGCACCAGAGAGACCATTAGGGCGGCTGCAATCAAAAAAGGCATGGACAGGTTGAAGACGGATAAAAAGTAGACCGCCGCCATCAATGCGCCTGCGGTGATTCCGGCAATAGTCCATTTTTGTTCAAAACGGCCCGATATGTAAATCGTGATAAAGAGCAGGGAATAGAAAATGGCAAGAAGCGCTTTCTTCTTTAAATCTTTTCCCACCTGGGGGCCGACCATTTCCACACGTCGGATATCAGGCTCAAGGGACGTTGCATTCTTCAACCCTTTTGAAACGGTGTCAGACAGCTGGTTGCCCAAGGCGTCGGCGTCACTGGAGGTGCGGATCAGGTATTCATTTGCCTCCTGATCACCAAATCCCTGGACAGAAATATCTTTAAGGCCAATTTCGTCCAATCCTTTGCGGATGTCGGAAACATCAACCTTCTGGGTGAATTTTACCTGTACCAGGGTGCCGCCGGCAAAATCAATTCCGTAATTGGGGCCATTATGAATAATCAGGGAGACAATACCTGCCAGAATCAGGATCAGGGAAAACGCAAAGCCGATTTTGCGCATTCCCATAAAATCGATATGGGTACCAGGCTTGATAAACTGCATGATGATAAGTTCCTTTTATAAGAAAGTCTGTGTAAGCGACACAGATTTTTCAACTTTCGTTGTGGGCTGAGCCTGGGTGTCGATAGACCAGGTCAGCCCATGGCTGTTATATGCTCAATGTGTCGGATTGTTTGTTTGCAAGAATCATATCGTAGATGCTCTTGGACAGGATCAGGGCAGTAAACAGACTGGCCACGATACCAAGACCCAGGGTTACGGCAAATCCCTTGATGGGACCTGTGCCGAACTGGAACAGAACAGCGGCTGCGATCAACGTGGTAACATTGGCGTCCATGATGGTCAACGTGGCACGGTTATACCCGGCATTCACAGCTGCCTTGGGAGACCGGCCGGCCCGAAGCTCCTCCCTGATTCGCTCAAAGACAATAACATTGGCATCCACTGCCATGCCAATGGTCAGGATGATACCGGCAATACCCGGCAAGGTCAATGTAGCACCGAATACGGCCAGTCCACCACCGATCAGAAAAATATTCACAATCAGGGCAATGTCGGCGATCAGACCCGCCCCTTTGTAATAAATGACCATGAAAAGAACAACCAGTGCACCGCCTACCAGCATGGACATCAGGCCTGTGCGAACGGAGTCTGCACCCAGGGTGGGGCCAACGGTTCGTTCCTCAATGATTTTAACCGGTGCCGGCAATGAACCGGCCCGCAGCGCAATGGCAAGGTCCGTGGCTTCTTCAAGGGTAAAATGCCCTGTGATCACAGCTTTGCCGCCGGAAATACGGTCCTGGATATTGGGCGCGGAATATACATTTTTATCCAGAACAATGGCCAGCCGTTTGTTAATATTGGCACCGGTGATCTGTTCAAAGATTCTGGCGCCCTTACGGCTGAATTCAATCCCCACCTGGGGTTGCTGGAATTGATCAAACTCCACCCGGGCATTGGTTAATTGGCTGCCGTCAAGCTCCACATGCTTTTTGATCAGAAATGGGGTTCTGGTCTGGCTGCCTGTATTGGCATTTTTTTTCACCTGGTAAAGAATTTCATCCCCCACAGGCGGCTTGCCGCGCAATGCGGCATTGACATCGCCTTGTTCATCCACAAGCTGGAATGTGAGCTGGGCGGTTTTTCCAATCAGGCCTTTGGCCCGTTCGGGGTCACTGATACCCGGCAGTTGCAGAAGGATTCTGTTGCCGCTTTGGATTCTGATATCCGGTTCACTGACGCCGAACTCATCAATGCGGTTTCGAATGGTTTCCAGGGCCTGTTCCGTGGCCATTTTCTTTATGGAATCCGATTCCTTGTCCGGCAGGCGGAGGGTAAAGGAAATACCGCCGTCAATATTTTTTACCGAAGGAATTTCAAGGCCTGCATATTCATCCGACAACAGCTTTTCCACAGCGGATCTGCTGTCGGCGCCCGATATTCTGGCTATTATTTTATGATCAGAGGCCTTGTCAATGCCCATATGCTGTATCTTTTCATTTTTCAGATCCAGTTTAAGCTGGCTTATGGTACGGTCAAGCTCGGCGTTAACCGCTTCTTCACTTTGTACCTCAAGGACTAGGTGCATGCCGCCCTGCAGATCAAGGCCAAGGTTGATTTTTTTATGGGGCCAGGTATTGGTGAACGTGGGAAGCAGGCATACAACTGCAGCAACAATGACCCCCAGAATCAATACGCGCTTTACGGTAAAAAATTTCAATCTCATCACTCCTGAAGGATTTGGTTAATTTTTTTCTTTAGATTTTGTTTGGGCTTCATTCTCGGAGATCAGGCCGCCAACGTTTCCCCTTGAGACCTTAATTTTAACTTTTTCGGCAATTTCAAGACCGATGGTGGTGTCATCTATGGAGACAATGGTGCCGAAAATTCCGCCGGACGTTACAACCCGGTTGCCTTTTTTAAGATTGTCGATCATTTGCTTATGTTCTTTTGCTTTTTTCTGCTGGGGTCTGATGAGCAGGAAATAAAAAATGGCAAACAGAATAATAATGGGTAAAAAACCAGCTAATCCTCCGCCCTGTCCGGCTTGTCCACCAGGGGCGCCCATGGCGTATGCAGTGCTAATCAACATGTTCCTCCTTCAATTTTCAAATAGGGTAAATTTTTAAAACGTTCGTGTTCATATGATTTAATAGTACAACACAGCTAACAGCTAACAGCTATCAGCTATCAGCCCGCCCGAAGGGCGTTAATGTACCGGTATCCAGATGTTACTTCCATCAAACCGGAGTCTGTCCACATGATTAATATCAATTTGTTCAAGCAAGGCAAATATCTCATCCATATTGTAGATGACAACTTTGCTTAAAGGGTCTATGACGTTTATATCCGCGGTCACCTTTTTTTCTTTTAGATTATAAATAATCACCATGGCTTCCGAGAATTTTAAAATTTTTCCAACCCCCGAACTCATGCCTGAACTTTCGGGTTCATCAGCGTTTTCCCCTAGACGAATACCTTTACGGGTATAATATTCTTTAAGCATCCTGAAGTGGATGTTCCAGATATTGTCTTTCGGCTGGACCACATAAATCCCGTAGGTGGTTAACGCCACAGGTTTTTGGGCACCGGATTCGTCAAGTTCCTTTTCAAGCACCTTACCCTTGCCGGCAAATGCCTGTTCAATCACCTTTTCCATGGAAACCGTATTACCTCCCACGGTAAAGGTTTCATTGGACTTGACAACCAGATCCACGCTGTTATTGAGACCCATATCCTTTTTTCGGGCCGTCATCAGATCCTTCATAATGCTTTCTGTTGCAAGGTCATTATAGTCAATGACCGTGGGTTTGCTTATCTGTTTAACCACAGCACCCAGCAAAGAATCTGTTTTTTGGGCTCCGGACTTATCCTGGGTGGCTTCCGTATTTTGCTTTTCGGTTCGCATCGTGTTGCCGGGCAGTCTGTCCATGACAATCCAGACCACGATAAGGACTGCTGCAATAACCACGGCAAGGGCGATGATAGGCATTTTTTGCTGCCGTTTTTGCCTGTAAGTACGCAAAACATCTCCTTTCTAAACTCACCTAAGGTTGTTTCAGATACAATAAAAAATTAGACATTGTCAAGTAGACCTTACTCCGCACCCTGTTTGGGTGAAACGCTGCCCAGATATAAGGCGCATAAAAATTTGTAACCGGAGCATACTAAAGTCCGTTAGGATTGTAAATTTTTATGCAACACCGCAGATGGGTGACGTTTGGTTCAAACACTAATTAACGCTGTTCTGGCCGGAAACCATGCTCCTGTCTATTTCAATATTTATGACGACGTGGCGTTTTGTTTCAAGCTCAAGAAGTTCTTCCCTTTTGGTATTAAGCATGTAATAGGCGACGTCTTCGGGTACCCGACAATTAAATTTTTGATCAGGTTCCGCTTTCAGGGTTTTTAGCGTCAATGTTCGAAGCAGTGAAAGAGCCTGGATTTCAACAGAAGGCGTCATACCCCGGCCATTGCAATGTCTGCAGGTTTCATAGGCCCCGTAAGTGATGGAGTGGCGGATCCTTTGCCTGGACATCTCCAGGAGTCCGAACGCTGTGATTCCACCGACTTTGGTTCTGGCCTTATCCGATTTTAAATGTTTTTTCATGGTTTTGGTGATCTCGGCCTTGTGGCGGCGTTCCTTCATGTCAATGAAATCCACCACAATAAGCCCGCCCATATCCCGCAGTCGCAACTGCCGCGCCACTTCTTCGGCCGCTTCAAGGTTGGTGTGATAGGCTGTTTCTTCAATGCTGTTTCTTTTTGTGGACTTGCCGGAGTTGACATCAATGGAAACCAGGGCTTCGGTCTGTTCGATCACTATAAAACCACCGGATTTAAGAGCCACCTCTCTTCTATAAATGGAAGATATCTGCTCCTCAAGCTGGTATTTTGTAAAAATAGGTTTTTCACTTTTGAACAGCCGGACAATCTTTTTTTGTTTGGGTGCAATCATTTCGATGAAGTCCAGAACTTCTTTGTAGGTGTCTGGATTGTCAATGAGGATCTCTTTGATATCTGTTGTAAAATAGTCCCTTAAAGAACGTACGGCCAGGCTTTGTTCCTTATAAAGGAGACAGGGGGACTGATTTTCCATGGCCAGTTTGTCTATGTTTTTCCATACGCGCATCAAATATCGAAGGTCTGATGTCAACAAGGTTTTGGTGGAGCCCTTGCCTGCGGTTCTGACAATCATTCCGAATCCCTCGGCAATTTTCATGCTCTTGAGAATCCCAACCAGCCGCTTTCGTTCATCTTCCTCAACAATTTTCCGGGAAACTCCCCTGGTATTGTTTCCCGGCATAAGTACGCCAAAACGCCCGGGAAGGGAAATATAAGTGGTGAGCATGGCCCCTTTGAGATTAATCGGGTCTTTGGAGACCTGGACAATCATCTCCTGACCTTTTTTAACTAAGTTGAACAGGGATCTGTCATTTTTTTCGATTTCTTGGAAATAATCCGGGTGGATTTCGTTTTTCTGCAAAAATCCGTTTTTTTCGGCGCCGTAATCCACGAATACAGCCTGCAGACTGGGCTCCACCCGGGTGACGACACCTTTATATATATTACCTTTGGTTGCCGCTTTGGCGGCTGTTTCGATGTGAAATTGATCCAGTTTGTTGTCAAAAACCATAGCGATACGGTTTTCTTCCGGATCCATTGCATTAATTAGAATTTTTCTGGTCATTCATGATCTCATTTTTCGTTATAAATCGTTTAAATTGGGTATGTATCTGCAACGCACTGGATGACATTTTTTAAACGCATTGCAGATTGATATGTCTTATAAAGCCAGCCACAGCTTTTTTATCCGGCCATGGCCGCTTTTTTCTGTTTGAGAATATCGAAATATGTCTGGATACGTTCCACATAATGAACCGGTTCCCAACCCCGGGCATATCCGTATTTTGTTTGATTATAGTATTTTGCCTTGGACAACAGAGGAAGTGTCGCCTTGAGCCCTTTCCAGGTGTTGGGGTCGTACCCTTTCGCCTTTGCCAGGCTTATGGCGTCTTTGACGTGCCCGTATCCGACATTATAACTTGCCAGGGCAAACAACAGCCGCTGGGACTCATCTTTTATATAATCAAACCGTTTGTACATCAATGCCAGGTATTTTATCCCTGCGCGGATGCTTTGTTGGGGGTCCCGGCGGTTTTTAATGCCCATTTCCTTGGCGGTTATTTCGGTGACCTGCATCAGTCCGCGAACATTGGTGTAACTTTTTGCTTCGGGGTCAAAGTGGGATTCCTGATACACAACGGCTGCGATCAGGCGCCAGTCAAATCCGTGTTTGGCAGACTCTGCTTTAATCACGTCTTTGTATTTGGGCAACCGGGTCTTTATGCGGTCGTGGAATTTTTTCAATTCATAGGCGTCAAAATTGTCGATATTGCCATAATATTTGGTTGTGATGCGTTTCAGGATGCCGGTGCTGCTTGCATAAAGAAAGAATTTGTTGATCTGCTTGAGCATCTCATTGTCGTTTTTCCGGACCACCCAGGCCAGGGATTCACGTTCCTGGATGGGGATACCGATGCGTATATCCGGAAAAAACCGTCGGCTGAGCAGGGCGATATTGGAATCGGCTATGGTGAATTTCATCTCCCTGTCATGGACCATGCCGATGAGCTCTTCGGTGGGGATGTTGTTATGCAGCACATACTCCAGAGGCACACCCGAAGCCTTTATATCTGCCAATCTGTAATGATGGGATGTTCCCCGCCTGACATGAAAAATTCTGAATTCCATGTCTTTGATGTCCTTGGGACTAAAGATGAGGTTATGGTGAATAATACGCTGCTGTATGGTCATGTAGGGAATGGAAAAATCTACATATTCCAGGCGTGGGGCAGTAATGGCAATCCCTGATGCAATAAAATCGCCTTTGCCTTGCTTGAGATACGCGAACATGTTGTTCCAGCCGGGTGTTATGACATCAAGTTCCACATTCATGAATTTGGCAAATTCCCGGGCCAGATCATACTCAAAACCCATGGGTTTATTATTGTACAGATAATAGGTATTAATGGCCTTGTTGGTAATCAGGCGTACTTTGCCGTTCTTGTGTATTTTTTCAACGGTGTTCAGGGTGCTGCCAATTTCCTGATGGTGAATGAGCATACAAAATCGTACAACCCCTAGGGTCACAATAATGAGGGATAGAAATATAAAATGTTTAGTTAAAAATAATTTCATTAATCCGTATCATCTGTCGCCAGCTGGGGGGATAATTTCAAGGTCGTCTACATTTCTGTATCCACGGGGAAGCAGTTTCCCCCGTCGCCCCCTTGTACTTGTGTAATCCTGCTGGTTGCCTGGTGTCAGCCGCAAGAGATGTTTGCCCGAATATATAACAAGGTTCGAACTTAAAGGCAATATTTTTAGAAACTTAAGCTTTTCAGGATTATTTGGGCTTTTTCCGGAAGCTGGAATGTGAATTATTTTATTGCCCTTGCCTTTTTTCAGGCGCGGCAGTTGGTTTACCGGGAAGATCAGCATCCTGCCGCCGGTGGTGATTGCGGCAATGTTGTCGGAATTGACGTTTGGTATGGGAAGCGGGGCCGTCGGCAGATCGTTTTGGGATAAAGTGATCACTGCCTTTCCGTTTTTAAAATTGGTTAAAAAATCACTGAACTTGATGATGTAGCCATATCCATTGTCAGCACCATTGAGAAACAGGTCTTCATCCTCGGCAGCAATCATGGTGTAGATGGTGGTCTCCGGGGCAAGGGTCAGATGCCCTGTGACAGGTTCCCCATTTCCCCTGGCCGAGGGAAGGGTGTGGGAGAACAGGGTGTATGCCCGGCCCGAGGTGTCAATGAGCACAATGGGTTTGTCGGATCGGATGCGCAGGTGGCACAGGAGATGGTCTCCGGTTTTAAATTTTACATTTGCAGGATCTATGTCATGGCCCTTTGCCGTCCGTATCCATCCATTGGTGGAGAGGATAATGGTGACAGGCTCCACCTCGATAACATCCGTAACCGAGAATGCTTCGGCGTCCTTGCGTTTTTTTATGGGTGATTTGCGCTTGTCCCCAAAGCTTTTGGCGTCTTCTTCAATTTCTTTGATCATAAACGCCTTAAATACTTTAGGCGAGTTCAAAAGTTTATCAAGGTGCGCCTTTTCCTTGGATAACGCGGCTATCTCCTCGGTGATTTTGATCTCTTCCATTCTGGCAAGCTGGCGCAGTCGAATTTCCAGAACTGCCTTAACCTGGATTTCGGACAGGCCAAAGGTGGTCATGAGTTCTTTGGCCGGATCATCTGCCCGGCGTATGATTTCGATTACCTGATCCAGGTTCAGGTAAACGGTTTTAAATCCTTCCAGGATATGCAGCCGGCTGACAATTTTTTCCAGACGAAACCGAAATTTTTTTTCAATGGTTGTTTTTCGGAAATTTAACCATTCGTTCAGGGTCGTTTTTAAATTTTTTACCCTTGGCCGACCGTCAAGACCGATCATATTCATGTTGATTGAAAAGGATTTTTCAAGATCCGTGGTGGCAAAAAGATGGTCTGCCAGGGCGTTAAGATCCACGCGGTTTGACCGTGGCATTACCACCAACCGTGTGGGGTCCTCGTGGTCGGATTCATCCCGTAGATCCGACACCATAGGCAGTTTTTTTGCACTGATCTGGGCTGCAATCTGTTCGTAAATTTTTTCAGTGGACGCATGATAGGGAAGGGCTGTGAATACCAGTTCTCCGTCCTCTATGATATAGCGGGCCCGCATTTTTACACGCCCCCTGCCTTTTTCATAGATGTCGCCAATTTCGTTTGCCGGGGTTATTATTTCAGCTTGTGTCGGAAAATCAGGGCCTTTAATGATTTTACACAAGTCTTTCGTGTCGGCATTTTCATTTTCAATGAGAAAAATTAAGGCCTTTGCCACTTCCCTTAGATTATGCGGTGGGATGGAGGTGGCCATGCCAACTGCGATGCCGGTGGTGCCGTTGAGCAGAATATTGGGCAAACGGGCCGGCATCAGGGACGGTTCGTCAAGGGTTCCGTCAAAATTGGGAGTCCACCCCACCGTGCCCTGTTCCAGTTCGTCCAAAAGGATTTTTGCATACCTGGACAGTCTTGATTCAGTATACCGCATGGCTGCAAAGGATTTGGGGTCATTGGGATCGCCCCAGTTGCCCTGTCCGTCTACCAGCGGGTATCTTAAAGAAAACGGCTGGGCCATCAGGACCATGGCCTCGTAGCAGGCTGCATCTCCGTGGGGGTGAAATTTACCCAGAACATCGCCCACGGTCCTGGCCGATTTCTTGAACTTGGCCGTGGAAGAGAGCCCCAATTGGCTCATGGAGTATATAATTCTGCGCTGGACAGGTTTGAGCCCATCTCCGATATGGGGCAGTGCCCGATCCAGAATGACATACATGGAATAGTTCAGGTACGCGTTTTGGGCAAACTCCTTAAAGGGCAGGCGTTCAAATTCTTCAACATTGGAACTTGGGGTCTGGATCATGCGTATTAAATCTCTTTGATTACTCCATGGGTTTCAATCCAGCGTTTTCGGTCCCGGGCCCTTTTTTTGCTCAAAAGCATATCCATGACCTGGAACACATCGTCCTTTTCTAGCGCCCGGGCATTATCTGTTGCCGGGGAGTTAGGGGAACTTTTGCCTTCAGATGAAGTTGATGACGATTCTTCGTTTTCTCGGTCCCGGTTTTTGTTTTGTTCGCCGGCGTCTGGTTCATCCGTGATTGTTAACTGGACTAAGCGTCTGGAGTCCGGGGCAATGGTGGTCTCCCGTAGCTGGGATGGGTTCATCTCCCCTAATCCCTTGAATCGTTGGATATTAATTTTTGACGACTTTTTTCTGCGGTTCAATCGTTTGATGATGGCGTTTCGTTCTGAATCATCAAGGGCATAAAATACCTCTTTTCCCTTGTCAATCCGGTAGAGGGGTGGCATGGCAACAAATACATGGCCCTGCCGCACCACTTCGGGGAAGTGTCTTAGAAAAAGTGCGCACAAGAGAGTTGCGATATGCAGACCATCGGAGTCTGCATCGGCCAGGATACATAATTTGTTGTAGCGCAGTCTGGAAATATCATCTGATCCCGGAATCACGCCTAATACCTGGGAAATATCCCGGATTTCCTTGGATTCAAGTATGGTCGAAGAATTTAAATCCCAGGTATTCAATATTTTTCCCCGCAAGGGCATTATGGCCTGGAAGCGCCTGTCTCTGGCCTGCTTGGCCGAACCGCCGGCAGAGTCTCCCTCCACAAAAAAAAGTTCCCGCTGTCTTTGATCATCACTGGTGCAGTCTGACAGCTTGGCCGGCAACGAGGCCCCGCTGGTGCGGGTTTTCAAGGTCACTTTTTTGCGTTTTCTTTCACGGCGCCTGGCGTTTTCAATGGCTGTCTGGGCAAGGGCTTCACCTAACGCAACGTTCTGGTTCAGCCACAAACTGAAAGCGTCCCGGACTTGAAGGTTGACCAGGTTTGCACAGTGCCTTGAGGAGAGCCGTTCTTTGGTCTGGCCTGAGAATTGGGCTTCCACAAGTTTTACGGACAGTACATATCCCACAGTTTGCCAGATATCTTCGGGGGTAAGAAATACGCCTTTAGGCAGCAGGTTTCGAAATTTGCAGAACTCTTTAACAGACTCCAGCAAACCCGATCTGAATCCGTTGACATGGGTTCCTCCGAGTTTTGTGGGAATGAGGTTGACATAACTTTCCTCAATGTCAAGCGCATCTTCCTGCCCCCAGTTCACCGCCCATACGGCCTTTAATTCATCATTGTCGGCAGAGCCTGTGAATGGTTCCGGGAAAATGGTCTTGGTACTGCCGATCATCTCCTGGATATATTGATCCAGACCCTGGTCGTAATGCCAGGTGTCGGTGTCTCCGGTTTGTTCAATGGTAAATGTAGTGGTCAGCCCCCGGCACAAAACGGCCTTGGATTTAAGCGCTGCTCGGATGGCGACCACATTGAATTGATCTGTGTCAAAATAGGCCGAATCCGGCTTGAATTTTAGCGTGGTTCCTGTATTGGCGGCTTTACCGGATTCTTCCAGGTCTTTTGTTTTAGCACCGTTTTGAAATTCAATTGTGTATCGTTTTTTGTCCCGGCAAATATCAATGCACAGATGAATGGACAGGGCATTGACCACCGAAACACCTACCCCATGAAGCCCGCCGGAAAAAGCATAATCCTTGTTTGAGAATTTGGCGCCTGCATGCAGCTTGGTCATGATCAGTTCGACACCGGAAATACCTTCCTCGGGGTGGATGTCCACGGGCATTCCCCGGCCGTTGTCCGATACAATGATTCTGTTGTCCTGTGTTAAGGTGACATCAATGCGTGTGGCAAAGCCTGCAATGGCCTCATCCACACTGTTGTCAATAACCTCGAAGGCCAGGTGGTTCGGGCTTGATGTATCCGTGTACATGCCCGGTCTGCGCTTGACCGGGTCAAGTCCCTTGAGTACCTCTATGGACCGGGCATTATATCCCTGGTCTGGGGCTTTATCCTGTGTTCTGCCATCAAATAAGTTCATAAAGTGGTTCTGGTATGATATACAATATTAACTCAATATTGAAAATTGTATCGAGATCTTAAATTAAACTTAAATCATATACCAAATTTGAATTAAAATATAGCCTGGCATGACATAAAATTTTGAAACCACCTGGAACATGGGAGTTGGCACAGCAGCATGGATGACTCTAATCCTGGATTTGATCGTCAAACCTTTGATGGTTATTGGAAAACCCTTGATGAACAACAGCGTAAAGACCTGGTCCTTCTGGCTCCGCAATTGCCTGTTTATCTTGGCCTTCTGCCAATTTTAAGCAGTGTTTTTTCAACCCATTACCCTTTAAGGGAAGCGGGGAAAAAAAGTTTGACCTCAATGACGTTTGTCATTCGGAAGAATGTTGAAACACCGCTGGAAAATAAGCCGTTAAAACAGGCGCAGGCCGAGGCTTTTCAGGGGGCTGCCCTGATTTACCGCAAGATCTTTATGCAAATGGCATTTTCAGATAAAAGTGTCCTTATCCAGGCGCTTTTAAGTATTGGCAGTATCGGCGCTTTTTTTGCCTTCAAGGCCATTTACCTGGAACGGGTGTCCCAGGACGTAATAAAAAATTGTATCAAGAATCTGGATGACCGGCTTCGTTTGATTTTTGCCGACCAATATCTGCAGGCAGACCCTGCCATCCGTCTGCGTTTTGCCAGCCTGTTTCGCTATGTGCTTGCCAGCGTTAAGCAACGTCAGGCCGTGACGTGGTACTATGCCGGTCTGTTTGACCGGGGCCGGGATGTCGACCCTTATTTAAATAATATTGCCGCCTCTTTGCGAAACCCTTTACTCATAGAAGAAAATGAGTTGTTGTCCCCGGACCCCCAAGATAGGATCGCCGGCCTTAAAGCCATTTCAATGATGCGATCAAAAGTGCCTTTACGGATTTTTAAAAAAGAGTTGGCTCAAGAAACCGTAAAAAAGGTCAGGATGGCTGTATACGGCCTGATTGAAAATTCATCCTTTGGGCTGTATCCTGAACTGTTCGAGCCCGTGCTTCAGCGGTTTCAACACGCCAAGACCAACGAGGCAGTCAGCGCATTTAAAGCCCTTGTTGTGACCGGTAGACACCCCTTTCACAAGGTCATGGAGATGGTTCGAGGCACGTACCCTTCCATTATTCCCATCATCCATATGGAAATCTCAGCGTTGTCCAGGCTTTCATTCTTTGCGCTCCAGGACATTGCCCTGAACAAGGATGCATACCAAGGTGACAATTATGATGTCAACCTGGCATGTATTTTTGGGATGATCAAAAAACGTCCGGAACGGGTGGTCAGGGTTTTAAAGGAGAATATAGACATTTGCGGCTCGAGCCGGATCAGAAAAGAAGTGGACAGACTCATGATTAAAACCCAGAACCTGTTGCTCAAGGAACGCAAAAGCATTGCCGTTCCTTTTAAGGAGATCCAGACACAAGTGCCCGAGAAAAAATCCATGATCACCTTTTTTAAATTCATGCTCAAAGATCCGGTCCAAAAGAAATTGGCTGATTTAAGGCAGCGGATTATTCCCCGGGACCTGGGTCTCCAGGGGGCGGTTATTCGTGACCTGGATCTGTCCGGGATGGATCTGACCCGGTCCGTCCTGAATCTGACCGATGTACAGATTATTGATACGTTGATGACAGGCGCTCATGTATCGGGTGGTATATGCCGCAATGTCCTGTTTTACAATATGAATATGGATGAGGCTGTGTTTGATCTGACTTGTTTTGATAATGCTGTTTTTGTCAATGTGTCCGCTAAAAATACAAAATTCAGTCAGTGCAGTTTCCAAAACGCCTCTTTTTATAATTGTAATTTCAACGGGGCCGATATGAGCGATGGTCTGTTCATTGAGTCGATCATCGCAAAATCCTCTTTTAACGAAACAAATTTAACCTGTGCCGTTTTTGCACATGCGCGACTATCCGGTCTTTCCTTTGCCAATGCATGGCTTCACATGGCCGATTTCACTGATGCCAGGGCCCGGTTTTGCCGGTTTGCATCGCATGCCGCCATGGATCTGCGTACCCGGGATCTGAATTATAATGACAGGGAATACCAACTCGGCTTCAATGACCTGCCAAGAATTGATCCCAGGGTGGCCAATGAAATAAATATGCTCATTTTCTGTGAGTTTATTCATTTCGGCCAGGCAAAATTTCTCAAACAGAATAAATTGAGTCTTCTATCGGCCTTTGATATTTTTAAGCCGGAACAGGCGGACTTTTTTCAACTTCTTCCCTTGTTGCTCCATGAAAATATTGCAATGCCGGAAACCAGCAAGGTCTCGTCCTCAACCCCTTGTGGCGTGGCAGATTATCTGCCGCCAAAGGAGACTGAACGGGTTGGCCGGCAATACCTGGGAGGCGCCAATGTTTTCATCCGCCGGCATCCGGAGCCCTGCATCCTTGCGATATATTCCATGGGAAGTGTCGGGTCTATTGCCCAGACTGCGGAGTCTGACATTGATTACTGGATTTGTATAGATGAAAAACGGTTGGGTCACCAGGCAACCGATCTTTTGCGCCGGAAACTTGATGCTCTGGAAAGCATGGCGGTGGAGCGGTTTAAAATTCAGGTCACTTTTTTTCTTGTGGATATTTTCAAGGCCCGTGATAATGATTTTGGCGGTTCCTCCCAGGAAAGTTCAGGCTCTGCCCAGGCCCGGCTGCTCAAGGAGGAGTTTTACCGGACCATGATCCATGTTGCAGGCAGACTGCCTTTGTGGACGGCGCTTCCCACCAGCATCAGTATCAATTACTATAATCTGATTTTTGACTGCATTAATCGTTTGCCCGGTACTAAACGCTATATTGACCTGGGGGATATCCATGCCGTACCCCGTAATGAATATTTTGGCGCGTCCATCTGGCAGATGTTTAAATGGCTGAAAAGCCCTTTTAAGTCAGTTATTAAAATGGCACTGCTGGAAAAATACATCGATACCTATGGCCGGGAACCCATGCTGTGCAATGAGTATAAAAATGAATGGATGAATTCGGGGGCCCATCTGAAACCGGGGCAGAACGATTCCTATATTATTTTGCTCAATACCATGATTCAGTTTTATATGAAGTCGGGGGACACACGTTCCATAAAGCTTTTACTCACCTGCTTTTTTCTTAAACTGGGGATTACGAAGCAATCTGAGTTGGATTCCAGTGTTTTTGGCCTGCGCCGCATCCTTTTGGAAAGGTGCCTGCGGGAATGGGAGTGGACCCAGGAGACGGTGTTTGAGATCGGCCGGTTTAAGACTTGGCCTTATACTGCCATTCATCGCCTTTCCTTGACCATGGAACAGTATATGATGACACGGTATACGGACCTTAAAAGTCGGTTCAGGGATGATGCTGAGTTGGCAATTTCAGAGCAGGATCGTATGGTCCTTGAGCGCAAGGTGGATATTCAGTTCCAGGACAAGCCGGGTAAGATTAAAAAACTGCTTTTAATTTCAAGCGGGGATCGTCATTTTTCCAAGCTTTATCTAAGATACCTGGCCCCGTCCGGGAAGGGATACGGCCGGTGGGAATTGATCCATAAGCCCTCTATCCAGACCGGGATGGATGAAGAATCTATACTCACGGCAAGTTCTGTGGAAGAGATCGGGGTTTGGCTGATTCACAATCATCTTTATACGGATCACACTTTTTTGACCATGGCGCCCAATCCCACGGAGGTTTCCCACGACAGCATTGAAAAACTTTACAGGGCCATGTATGATTTTTTTACGCCTGAATTGAAAAAACCGGTTAGTTTTGATGCATTGAGAAAGAGACCTTTCATTACAAGTCTGTTTATTTCTCTCAATTTTTATGCGGAAAAACCCAGCGGTAGAATTTCAGATTTTACACAGATTTACCTGAATTCCTGGGACGAGATATTTTTGCGCACCGCTAGGCTTAAAACGCCGGTGGCTGATATTGAACGGGTTAAAAAACATATCTGTACAGGGCTTGGTTTAAGGCGGCTACCCGAAAATACTGTTTTTCATGTCCCAAGAAGGGGGCTTCAATGATGACTTGATTTTTAGTGTAATACTTAAGTTCTCTTATAGAAGCTATCTACTATTTCAAGTGCCTGTTCCGGGGTGTCAACTAATGAAAACAGGTCCAGATCTTCGGGCGAGATTAAACCGTTTCCGGCAAGTGATTTTTTGATCCACGCGATAAGTCCTGTCCAGAATTCCCTGTTCATTAAAATGACAGGCATTTTGCGGATACGTCGGGTTTGGACCAGCGTCAGGGTTTCAAACATTTCGTCCATGGTACCAAGTCCTCCCGGCATAATAATATAGGCTTGGGCGTATTTTACAAACATGACCTTGCGGATAAAAAAGTAATTAAAGTCCAAGGACCGGGTCATATAGGCATTGCCTTTTTCTTCAAAGGGCAGGGCGATTTTTAACCCTACCGACTCCCCGCTCTGCTCTGATGCACCCAGGTTTGCCGCTTCCATTATGCCCGGACCGCCACCTGTAATGACCGCATAACCGCCGGCTGCAAAGCAGGCTGCTGTTTTTCTTGCCGTTTCATAATCAGGATGGCCTTTGGCCGTTCTCGCGGAACCGAAAATAGATACGGCAGGTCCCAGGTCATGAAGTCCGTCTATGCCTTCAACAAATTCGCCCATAATTTTAAACAGGCGCCATGACTCGCCGGACTTGAAATCATCAATGGGATACTGGATGGTCTTGGGTGTGCTCATGTTCAACTCCTCTTGGAACGGTTCAGGTTTCAGGTTCAGGCAGTCAACCCAACTGGCTAAAATATATTAAATGTGGTATATACTATCCAATTTGGGGCAACTGATCAAGTTGGTCGGTTAACACTTTCAATTAATTATTTTTTGATGATAGAAAACAATCATTTGGAATGGCTATAGACTTGGATTTTCAATATTCAGTATTGCGGCAGACAACTGTTGTCAATGCCTTAGGAATGCATGCGAGGCCTGCGGCGGTAATTGCCGGAATGGCCCAGGACGCCGGTGGTGACATCTGGTTGTCTGATGGGAAAACCGTTGTGGATGCCGGAAGCATTATCGAAATTTTATCCCTGTGTGCGATTAAAGGAACAGAGGTGTCCATTTTTACGGAAAAAAAAGAAGATGCTGCCCTGGCAGATAAGATGAAAGATTTTTTTGATATCGGATTTGGGGAAAATGAAAATGAATAGAACCGCTACGGATCAAATTATTCTCCGGGGTCTCAGCGGCTCTCCCGGTATCTGTATTGGAAAGGCTTATCTTGTCGACCGGGAGGGCGTTAATCTTATTAAACGCTACCCTGTAAGCCCGGATATGGTTCCTAATGAAATATACCGGTTTAAAAATGCAGTGGATAAAGCCAAAAAAGACCATGCCATGGCTATTGATTCTCTCGGGGATGATTTAAGTGAGAATCTAAATATCCTGGAAACCCATATGGTTTTGTTCAAAGATAAAATGCTTTACGGAAAAACCATTGATACCATTACCAGTGATCATGTCAATGCCGAGTGGGCGCTTCGCCGGGTGTCCAGGCGCATCGGCCGGATGTTTGATCAAATCAATGATCCGTATCTTCGGGCCAGAGGTGATGATATTATTCAGGTTTCAGACAAGATAATGAATTATCTGGTGGGTGAGGCCGACCTTCGAATCGGCGAAATCAACAAGCGCGTCATCATTGTTGCCCATGACCTTTCTCCCGCAGATACCAGCCAGATCCAGCTTGAGCATATCAAGGGATTTGTAACGGACAGGGGCGGTAAGGACTCTCATACAAGTATCGTGGCAAAATCCCTTAAAATTCCGTCGGTTCTGGGACTTGGTAATGCCACGGAAAATATCGATAATGATGCTATCCTCATCGTAGACGGTTCCGCCGGGATTCTTATTATTAATCCGGATGAAGATACTCTGTTCCGGTATGAAGAAAAGATGGCACGGTTTGCAGCCTACCGGGCTGACATCGAACGGGATAGCCATCTGCCCGCAATCACTGCCGACGGGATACCTATTAATCTTCTTGCCAATATAGAGCTTGTGGAAGAGGTGGTGTCTGCCAAGGACAATAAAGCAGCCGGTATCGGACTGTTTAGGACGGAGTTTTTATGTCTGGATTTAAACCGGTTCCCCACCGAGGATCAGATGCTGCAAAAATACAGGGAGCTTGCGGAGCTAATGCACCCGGCCCCGGTGACCATTCGGACCCTGGATATCAACGGGGATAAATTTAATCCATATATAGATCCGGTGGAAGAGGCTAATCCTGCATTAGGGTTGAGAGCCGTCAGGTTTTGTCTGGAAAACGAAGGTATTTTTATCATCCAGATCAAAGCCATTTTAAGGGCCGCAGCTTTTGGTAATATCAATCTTCTTATCCCTATGATTTCCTGTGTTGAGGAAATTATTGGCGTAAAGTCATGTATTGACAAGGCCGTTATCGAACTTGAGTCCGAAGAGAGAATATTTAATAAAGATATTCCATTGGGTATTATGATTGAGGTGCCTTCCGCCGTGATGATGGCCCGGGAACTTGCTGGTCACGTTGATTTTTTTAGTATCGGCACCAATGATTTGATTCAGTACTCCATGGCCATTGACCGGCGTAATCGCAGGGTGGCACATCTTTACCAGGCATTGAATCCTGCGGTGCTGAAGATGATCCGTCTTATCGTGGATGCGGCAACCGAAAACAATATTGATCTGTTTATGTGCGGTGAAATGGCAGGTGATTCGATTAATATTCCTGTGCTTCTTGGCTTGGGACTGACCAACCTGTCAATGAACGCCGGTGCCATCCCTGTTGTCAAAAAAATGATTCGGTCCATGGATGTGTCAAAAGCACGGCAAGATGTTCGGACGATTCTTGAATTTCAGACGGTTCAAGAAATTGTCGATTATATCCAAACCGAATACAAGGATTTTCTGCCTTACAAGGATAACGAGGAATAAATCATGAACGCAAAATATACCAAACTGATTGCCAACAATAAAAAAGCCCGGCACAATTACCACATTGATGATGAATATGAAGCCGGTATTGTACTTGTGGGCTCAGAAGTTAAAGCCATCAGAGATGGCAGGGTCAGTTTCAAGGACTCTTACGCAGATATTAAGCGAGGAGAAGTCTTTTTGCGCCGGCTTCATATTTCTCCCTATAAGTTCGCATATAATGCCAATCATGAATCTCTGCGCACCCGGAAACTTTTGTTGCATAGTTATGAAATAAAAAAACTTGTCGGAAAAATAAAAGAACAAGGGTATTCCTTGGTGCCGTTAAAAATTTATTTTAAAAATGATAAAATAAAGGTTCTCCTTGGCCTTGGTAAAGGCAAAAAGCTTTACGACAAAAGGGAAACCATTAAGCAGCGAGATGTTAAACGGGATATGGATCGTGAAAGAAAAAAATATTCCTGATGATAAAATCATTGACTTAAACCTTTTTGGTATTATATTAGTTAAGGTTGTTTGATCTTTTACAATTTGGGGGCGTAATGGTTTCGACGGAGATTTTGACGTCCATGGTAGCATGTCGAGTGTTTGTCAACTCGTAAACTTGGCAAGAAAAAATATAATCGCAGACGATTATAATTACGCTGTAGCTGCTTAAGGCGGCTTCCGTCCTCCTGACATCCTTCTTGCAGATTCAGGTCAGGGCGTCGACTTTGCAAGACCGCTTTTGGAATTTCCTGGGTTTCAAAAGTTAAATTTTTCAGGATATACCGGGTTGTATCCCTCCTGAAGGAGCCTTCCCGGCCAATTTTAAAGTTCAGGATAAGCATGTAGAAGCCTGGGTTGATTGTTTTCGGACGCGGGTTCAACTCCCGCCGCCTCCACCAAATATTTGTAATTATTTAAATATTAAGTTTCCTTTTCTATGGTAGAATTGGAAACTTTTTTTATTTTTTTTGACCATGGGTCTTATCCAGCTGTTTTCTGATTTCACCAATCAGTTTATGTATGGCAACGGGTTTCATGAGAAATCCGTCTGCGCCTTTGTTCACGTAATTACCATTAGAAATATTTTCACTGAATCCCGTGCATATAATAACGGGAATATTTTTTTTAATGCGCTTGATATGTTGAACTAATATATCTCCTGTCATGCCCGGCATGCTCATATCAGTGAGCAAAAGATCAAAGGAAGCAGGTTCTTTTTCAAAGGCATTCAACGCTTCAATACTGCTGGTAAAAGCTGAAACACGATAGCCGTATTTTTCGAGCACGGTCTTTTCCATTTGTGCGATACTGCCCTCGTCATCCACGAGCAGTATATGCTCGGTTCCTTTTACAATGTTGATATTTTCTCCTGGCCCCCGAATTTTTTTTATGCTGGTTACCGGCATGTAAACATGAAAGGTCGTGCCTTTATTGGGCTCTGAATAGACTTTAATGTCCCCATTGAGCTTTTTTATAATACCATATGAAATCGAAAGGCCTAATCCGGTCCCTTTCCCCTCTTCTTTTGTCGTAAAATAGGGATTGAATATCTGTTCCAAAGTGTTTTTGTCCATACCGCATCCTGTATCAGATACAGTTAGGCGGATGTAGTCGCCGGGGGGTAAGCCGGAAATACCATGCTGACCTTCTGCGGTGACCTGAATTTCTTTTAAAGCAACATCAATTGCCCCTCCTTTTTCCTGGACAGCATGAAATGCATTCGTGCAAAGGTTCATAATCACTTGGTGAAGGCTCGTAGGATCGGCAAAGACCGGTTTGCATTGGGACATGATATTTGGGCGAATCTCAATATTTTTAGGAATAGTCGATCTTAACAATTTCAGAGCCTCTTTAACGATGATTTGGAGCGATACAATTTGATTTTTCGTTTCTCCTTGACGGCTGAAAGTCAAAATTTGTTCAATAAGCTCCTTGGCTCTGGATGCTGCCTGGAAAATTTCCTGGGCCATTTCATATTGCGGATCATGCGTGGGCAAATCATCCAATAACATTTCAGCGTAGCCTTGAATGGGAGATAATACATTGTTGAAATCGTGGGCAATACCGCCAGCAAGCGTACCGATGGCTTCCATTTTTTGATAATGTCGAATCCTTTCTTCAAGCAGATCTTTTTCTTTCTGAGTCTTTTTTTGTTTCTCCGCCTGGCTTTCCAATGCCTGGGCCATCTCATTAAATCCTTCAGCAATAATTTTACTGTGTTTAATGCCCGATAATCCATTGAGGCGATATGATAAGTCTCCGGATTTAACCCGCTCAAAAGCAGTTTTGATTTTCTGGTCAATGACATATTCCATTGATTGACGGGGAAAAACACAAAAGAAAAGCCAATGGATTCCCGGTATCGCATGGTAATACCCCACTAACTCAGATTCCGTTTCTGGATTGAGCACAAAATGCCCCTTTTCTTTTTTCACCAACTGCCTGGGGGATAACGGTATGAACTCATCCCCGAGTTCATGAAAATGGGTCTGAAAAATGCTTCCTTTCTCAGAATCAATCCGGGTTTCAATCTGTGGATGCGCTATCAGGTTCCCATCCTGGTCTACAATGAAATTGACCTGCCCTTCAAGAAGCGTGTCAAATATATATTCCGGATAAAGGCTTACCATGGGCAGATCAATACTCCATAAGCCAATAAAACGGTTTTGGATTTTTACTGGAATGGAAACGGACAAAATCAAGCCTTCTCCGGCATAATCAATGGTCGGTTGGGTCCACTGAATTTCTCCTTCCGGATTATTTTGGGGGCAGACTGACTGGAATGTATGATAGGTACGCCAGTCAAAATCCGGCGAGATGGCTGTTATCTGATCAATATATGGAAACTGTAAAGATGTATTGGTTATATCCTGATAGTACATCCAGGCGGTCTCAGGTAAACTGTTCCATATTTCTTCTAGTAACGGGCCGATATTTTTCAACGCGTACATGCGAAAACAGGCATCCTTGCTGTTGATCAGGTCGGGGTGCCAGGAATAGGAGATGCTGTCCCCGGCGGCACGATTTTCCCGGAAGGCGGTTAGCTTGGGCAGACTTAACCAGAAACCGTCGTCATCAATACCAAAGCCTTCTTCCCGAAACCAGGCTGCAATATCATCATCATCCGCCCGGGTTTCCGTGAAAAGTATCTGCGACAGTCTTTTGAGTTCATGCAGTCGATCATGATATCGCTGGATATTTGCGCCCAGAGTTGTTGCAATTTGATGGAGTTGCAGTTGAATGGAATCGTCGTTTGTCATATTACCTCCAAACAAGCTTCCGCTATTCATAAAGGCACCTTCGTGGTCGCTTGTCAAAATTTACAATGGTGCTTTGTCAAGAAGAGAAACAGCTATGCTTCTGATGAGGAACAGTATGCGTAAATATTATCAAATCAAGCGGTGTGCATAAAGCTATTTTACATAGAGACTGGGAATTCCTGCCACAGATTTAAAAGGATGTTTCATATTCATCAGACTTTCAGCATTGCCAATGGCGAAAAAACCTTTGGTGCCAAGGGATTGGTACAATTTATTTACAACCGTTTCACTGGTTTCATTATTAAAATATATCATTACGTTTCTGCATAAAACAGCATCAAAGTCCGAGCGGGGAATATGGTCTGAAATCAAATTAAATTTTTTGAAGGTGATATGCTGTTGTATTTCTTTCTTAACTTTTAAATATCCCTTATATTTGCCGGTTCCTTTCTGAAAATAACGATGCAGGATGGGCAGGGGTACCTGTTTGACCTTATCATTTTTATATATCCCCTTTTGGGCAATCTCCAACACGGAGTGAGATATATCTGTGGCCAGGATAGAAAAAGTAACGCCCAACGCCTTCAATTGAACGGCCGCAGTGTAAGGTTCATCTCCGGTGGAACAGGCCGCACACCAGACCTTGAAGTGTTTTACCTGCCGTTTGGAGTTACAATCAAACTGTTTTACAATATATTCAATGCTTTTATTCTCTCTGTAAAAAAAAGAGTGATTGGTTGTTATCGTATCGATAAATTCGATTACCTCGCGTTCATTTGACCTTAAATGTGATAAGTATTCTTGGACATTCATCTGGGTCAGGCGCATGCGTTTGGCAACCTTTGACTTTAATAATTCAAGCTTCCCTTCGTGGAGATTAATGCCGCACGTCTTATATACAAGTGCTTTCAATTCAGTCAATTCACTCGGTTTAAATAGGATTGAATTCATTTTTTTTAAACTTTTACATTTTTTTCCAGCGGTTCACTTTTTCGAATGCGGATTCAGCTGTTTTCAACAGAGTCGATACATTTATCGGCTTTTTAAAATAATCTTCAAAACCGACATCAAGGCATTCTGACAGTTCAAATAAAGAGGCATAGCCGGTAATGGCATAGATAATAGACATAGGTTTAAGGCTTTTGACTTTCTTACATAACTCTATACCGTTCATCACCGGCATATTTAAGTCAAAAAACATAACCATCATATTACCCGTTTCGATAATTTTCAATGCATCTTGTGCATTTTCTGCGGTGGAAACATCATAGCCGGCTTTGGTAAACAATTGGGAAAGCAACCTTAAAATGGGTGGTTCGTCATCCACGATTAATATTTTTTTATTTTCCATCCTTTTTCTCCTCTTTGGGGATAGTATCCATGGCAACAAATGAGGATGCTGCGTCAAGGTCTAAAATTTCGGTACGCAAATATTTTTTTGTTTTGTATTGGGTAATTGCCATCAGCTTGTTTGTAACCTCAGCTAACCGTTCTGCCTGGTCTCTAATTTCCTTTATATTGTCTTCCTGGACTTGTCCATGGCGGACGTCATCAATCAATAATTCTGAAAAACCTAAAATCGCCATTAAAGGTTGATTGATTTCGTGGCATATAGCACCTGCGGTTCGAACGACCGCTGTCAGTTTTTCCTTTTCCATTTCTGAAGACTCATATTTTTTTACCTTTGTAATATCCTCAATTGATAGAATAACGGCCCTGCCGTTTTTTAATTCCAAGGGCTGTGTCGTAAGCCTCAAATGCCTTCGCCCGATAGATTTAAAGGTCATGGAAGTTTCTACCTGAAAATGCCCTTTACCATTTTTAAATGTATCATTCGCTGTTATCCGCAATTTACATTTAAGACAATTTTTTCCGGATCCGCCCTTCTCAGGCGAATCTTCGTGATGAATGCAGCCAAAGGCAGCCCCGTTTACAAGCCCTATCAGTTGATCTTCTTCCTTATTGACAAACATGTAGGCCATCTTGTTTGCCAAAATTAGTTTTCGGTCCGCGTCAATCACTGTGATGGCAATTGGTAAGTTATTAATAATATGTAAAACCTCATTTTTGGAAAACACTTTTGGAGACGCCAATATGGTTTCTTCTCTTTGAACCATTTTTTTTCCTTTCTTCTGTTTTCAGCTGTTTTGACTCCTCCAACAGCATTCGAACAAAGTTTAAGCACATGCACTACAGTTTATATGAAAGAACTGGACTAACCGGTTAGTTTCTTTCATGATTTGTTGTGGCCTAACCTCGGTGAAAGACCAGGTCGGCCATGGCCGTTATTTGAAAAATGAACAGGCTTTGGCAGTAATATTTTGAATATCTTCAACATAATCCACAGCCCCTATCAATCGAGCTGCTTTGGGCATCCCATAAACGACGCTTGATTTTTCATCCTGAGCAATCGTTACCGCACCTGCTTGTTTCATTTCAAGCAATCCTTGTGCACCGTCTTTGCCCATACCGGTTAAAATGATCCCCACAGCCTTGGCTCCAGCGAGCCTTGCGACCGACCGAAATAAAATATCCACGGCCGGGCGTTGATAGTGGACAAGCGGGCCTGTTTTAACCGTCACAAAATATTTGCCACCCGTTCGTTTTAAAAGCATGTGGTAATTACCCGGGGCAATAAGAACGTTACCGATTGTTACAGGGTCCCCATTTTCAGCTTCCTTAACACGCATTGGGCACAATTCGTTTAGTCGTCCGGCAAAGGATTTAGTGAACTGGGCGGGCATATGCTGTACAACAACGATACCCGGCGCAGTCTTCGGCATTTGGATCAGCACATTTTTAATGGCTTCCGCTCCGCCGGTTGATGCGCCGATGGCAATAATTTTATTGGCGTTTTTAGCCGATGCCATGGATGCAATTTTTGTTTGTTTTCTAACGCTTTGTTGTGGCTCCCGTCTGGGTAATTTAGCCGCATGCACCGCCCTGATCTTTTCGGCAAGCTGCACACTGACATCTCCTACCGAATAGGCGTCATTGGGTTTTGTCATCACTTCCAATGCCCCAATGGTCAACGCTTCCATGGCAAGATGGCTTCCTTTTGTACTCAAAGAACTGACAATGATGACGGGAAGAGGATAATACCTCATTAATTTTTTTAAAAAGGTAATCCCATCCATACGCGGCATTTCTATATCCAGGGTAACAACATCCGGTTTTAATCTGACTATTTTTTCTCGGGCTATGTATGGATCCGGTGCCGTATCAATTACCGTAATTCCTGGGTGCCGGGATAGTTGTTCTTTAAATACCTTTCTGACAACGGCGGAATCATCTACCACAAGCACTTTAATTTCATTAGACATTTAAACGCTCTTTTGTCCTTATTGACTTACAAGGATAGATAGTAACATAGCCATTGTCGAATCCATTGTTTTAATCAGTGTGCATTCTGCCGTGCCGTTCAGATCACTACTGGTAATTTCTTCGGGGATACCGAGCCTATAAGGCTGCTGGCATTTTACATTTTTCAAGGCATTCCCGCACACCATATTAAGCATTTCAGACAATGTCCCAAACTGCTGTTCCCAAGTCAGTCCAGCCTTGGTTTCGCCCAAAAAATTGGATGTGAGTTCCGCAACCAGTGGTTCCGGTGAAATAACATCTATATTTCCGCATATATCTCCGGTGAAATTCAAACGACATGCCAATGCGTTATTCAGGTCAATGTCGGCATCATTTAACATCATTTCGGGACCGATTTCAACCGGCATAAAAAACATGGTCTCCATGACTTCAGAAATCGAATTCGTCATCGCTGTCATCAATACTTTCTTCATAATCGGCCTCTCCAATTATACTGACAATTAAATCCCTGAGTGCCTCAGGGGTAAACGGTTTGGTAACATAACCGGCAGCACCGGCATCCATAAATTCTTTAATCTTTGAATCATTGCCCTCGGTTGAAACGACAACCACTGGAATATCCTTGAACAGTGCTTCGTTTTTTACTTTTTTTAAAAAGCTGAACCCATTCATTTCCGGCATGTTGTAGTCGGTCATAATTAAATCCACCCAGTCTCCTTCCATGACCGTTAATGCCTCTTTACCGTTTGAGGCTTCAAGTATTCTTGCTCCACCGTATCCCGCCGCTGCAAGAGATCGTTTTAAAACCGTCCTCATGGGCATTGAATCATCTACAATCAATATTGAATAAGACATTTGCTTCCCTTTAATTTGTTTTATAAATAAAGATCTGTGTCATTTACACAGGCCTTACAATTTTCGTTGTTGGTTGCGTCTGGGTGTTGATAGGCCAGATTGGTCCGTGGCCGTTATTACGCCATTTCTAATAAAATCTTTACTTCATTCATGTTGACACCACATTCGGCCATAATACCGGTTATATCCGAGTGAGAGACGCTATGAATTTTCATTAACTGATCCTTGAATCGATATGACAGACCATCTGCCCCGACACCGTCACCCATCATCATACAAATGCAGTCTGCCAGATATACCGCTGCGACCTCTTTATCGTTCATCATGGATTCATCTCTGAGATGATGATGTTGAATAAGCTTGACCATCCGTGGGCTGAATCCCCATATTTTGCCGATCAAGGCACCCATCTCTGCATGATCAATACCCAGGACTTTTTTTTCCGCTTCTCGGAAACTGTAACCATCATTTTTTACAAGCGTATTAATTTTTTTAAAGTCCTTAAACACATATTTTTCCAATATGATTTTACCGATGTCTTTGATCAGGGCGGCGGTAAAAATTGTGCTTTTGTTGCTAAGCCCCAAGCGTAACGCAACCTGTTTGGCAATTACGGCAGAAGAAACTGAATACCGCCACATATCCCCCTGTTCAAGACCATAGCCTTTTCGAGGTCCGGAAAGGACCTTTGCGCTTGATTTTACCAGTGCCAATTCGATTATCTGATCTGTCCCAAGCATGTTCACGGCATCTTTAATTGACTCAGCAGGCATCTTTAATCCCAAATATGCTGAATTGCATATTTTAAGAATATCAACCGTCATGACAGGGTCATACTGAATTATCCGGGTAATATCGTTCATTGAACTATCCGGCTTTTCAACAATTTCGAGCAGGCGGTTAGCGACGGCCGGCATTGGCGTTAAATCCTTTATCTCACGAATCATTTTGTCCAGTGCTGTCATATTCTCACTTCCTTGGATCCTGAGGTCTTGAGGAAAATATCGCCCGATGCAATTTCAATTCGGACCGTTCTGTTGATATTCCCGCCCACTTCCTGCTTATCAATCATCACTTTATTCTTGAAAAACATTTTTTTTAACGCCATGTAATTGCGTTTCCCAATATTAAAAAAACCATTTTGATCAAGGATTTCGGCACCGCCTGCAACAAATATCCTGATTCTGGGCTTTTTTGCGCCCATGGCATAAGCTGTTTTAAACAGGCGAGGAATACCTGTATCTGCAAACATAAAAGGTCTTTTGGCTGCTTTTTCTTTGTCTATGGCAGATTCCGGAAGCATATAGTGAAGAATTCCCCCGACTCTTGCGACCGGATCATAAATAACCAACCCTATGCATGATCCAAGAGAGTAGGTGATCACAGCATCTGCGGTATTATTGCTTACTTTCATATCTGCAACGCCGACAATTTGTTTCATCTATTCATATCCTCATCTCATTTTTTTTCCGTCACAGTCCCTAGCTTTTCGAGACAATGGAAAAGATGCCGTGAACATCTAAGATCAGTCCGACTTTTCCGTCAGCCAGAATCGCACCACCGGCAATCCCTCGGATATCATCCATATTCCCGCCAAGATTTTTAATGACATACTCATCTTTTCCTAAAAGCTCATCAATCAAAAAAGCACGTCTCTCTTCCTTTGATTCAACCACCACTACCAGGCTTTGTTCCACGGCTTTAGTATGATTGCTTGTTTCATAGATTTCATTTAATCGGATCAGCGGAACCAGATTGCCACGATCTTTAACCATCTCACCTTTTCCTTCTACTGTGAAATATTCGTCCGGTCCCGGTCTGAATGCTTTTTGAATGGCAATGGTGGGAATAACATATTTTTCGTCATCAACCCTGACCAGCATACCGTCGATAATAGCCAGCGTCAGTGGAAGACTGATAATGAACCGGGAGCCGACCCCCTTTTCAGATTCAATATTCAAATGACCGCGAAACTTTTCAATTCCCTCTTTGACCACATCCATGCCGACGCCCCGGCCGGATACATCGGTAATTTGGTTTGCTGTGGAGAATCCGGGCGAAAGAATCAGATTAAAAACCTGCGTATCCGTCATCTGTTCTTCTCCGGTAATCAGACCGGTGGCGGTTGCCTTTTTAAATATTTTTTCCCTATCCAGTCCCTTGCCGTCATCCTCGATCTCAATGACAATATTCCCGCCTTTATGATAGGCACGAAGATTAATATTTCCCTGTTCGGGTTTTTCATTTTTCGTGCGCTCCTGCACGGATTCAATACCGTGATCACAGGCATTTCTGATCATATGAACCATAGGTTCATAAAGGGCATCCACCACATTTCTATCAATTTCTGTCTCTTCTCCGGTCATGGATAAGTTGATCTGTTTGCCGGATTTTCGTGACAAATCTCTTACCAGGCGGATCATTTTCATAAATGTGGCTTTAATGGGTATCATGCGCATGGACATGGCAATATTCTGCATATTGTTTACAATCTGCCCCAATTGTGAAACGGTCTGGCTCAAGGCGGAATTTTTCAAGGTTTGTTGTCGCAGCATCGACTGGGCAATCACCAGTTC
>Ga0193963_1000087_pt1 | contig 43994 bp, 46 predicted proteins | sample FB_6_MG_FD_140359 | JGI IMG/M metagenome (GOLD analysis project Ga0193963, IMG submission 140359) | Microbial mat bacterial communities from the Broadkill River, Lewes, Delaware, United States - FB_6_MG | ecosystem: Environmental > Aquatic > Freshwater > River > Microbial mats | place: USA...
GATCCGTAGGCTTCACCACTTTTTTGAGAGTACATCCTTCATCGCTTCCATCTCAAGCAACTTATCGGCTAAGAGCTTCTTTAACTTATTGTTTTCTGATTCAAGCTCGCGCCAGCGTTTGGCTTCATTCACTTCAAGATCAGAGAACTTGGATCGCCAGTTATAGAAAGTCGCTGAGGAAATCACGACAAATGTCGTCAACCTTGGTGCCAGCTTCATTCTGCTTGATAGCTCTAATAGTTTGTTCTTCGGTGTAACGTTTCTTCATAATGAGATCTCCTTGGCGGTAGATTAAGTGGAAATATCAACAGTGTTATGGTCTTATTTTGGGGGGTAGGTCAATAAAGCCAGTATTGCTAAAAATACAACACTTTATATGGAGCTGATTTAAGGGAGAGTTGCGGCCAACACACTCACATCCTAGATGGAACCGATTGTTGTGATGTGGCGATTCAGTAAAAGCAACGATATTACAGAAGGATTTCACAATAAGATGGTGATGATATCAAGGCGCGCCTATGGCTTTAGGAATGTTGAAAATTACCGATTAAGAGCTTTTTAGTTAGGGGCAGGGGATTAATAGATAGCCCTTTGTGTCTATAGCCTACAATAGTCTACAAGAAAAAGAATGGTACCAGCGGGCGGACTCGAACCGCCACGTCCTCGCGGACGGGGGATTTTGAATCCCCTATGTCTACCAATTTCATCACGCTGGCATTTTTCAAGATATCGGCCATATTCATGGCCTGCGTTCAAACTAGGGGCGGATTATAACAGCGGCTTTGGTGCCGTCAACTGTCATTTGAGGCCTATGTTGTATTTGATTCATCGACCCAGTAGTGTCTCGGTGATGAAAAAATGGCCTTTGGAGTGATTTTCAGCTACTCTTGCGCGTTTTTATACTCTGGATAGACCTGTATGCAACGCCAAGACTTTAGCTACGAATTGCCCGATGAGCTGATAGCACACCATCCTACACCCGACCGTACGGGTAGCCGGTTACTGTGCCTTGACGGTAATACCGCAGAGGTATCGCACCAGCAGTTTACCGATTTACTGGCATACGTGAATCCGGGTGACCTCATGATATTCAACGATACCCGCGTTATTCCTGCTCGTTTGTATGGGCGTAAACTCAGTGGAGGGCGCGTTGAGATCTTAATTGAGCGAGTATTAAATAGCCATCAGGCGCTGGCGCACATTCGCGCCAGTAAATCCCCTAAGCCAGGCAGTCAGTTGGTGTTAGATAATGAGGCTGTTATTGACGTTACCGGGCGCGAAGAGAGTTTATTTGCACTGGATTTTAGCCCCGCAATTAACGATGAATACAGTGATATATTCGCTATTTTAGACGCCGTCGGGCATATGCCATTACCGCCGTATATTACCCGTGAAGATGCAGTGTCTGATCAAGAACGCTACCAAACGGTATATGGCCGTGAGGCGGGTGCGGTTGCAGCACCTACTGCCGGGTTACATTTTGATGAGGCCATGCTTGAGGCTCTTGCCGCACATGGGGTTGATATTGGTTATGTGACTTTGCATGTCGGGGCCGGCACATTCCAGCCTGTGCGGGTGGATGACATTCGAGAACATCAAATGCACAGTGAGGTGATGAGTGTCGATCAGGCGGTGTGCGATAAGGTCAACCAGGCTAAAGCGCAAGGCCGCCGAGTGATTGCGGTGGGTACTACCAGTGTTCGGTGTCTAGAGAGCGCAGCAGCGCAATGCACTCCGGAACAGCCGCTAATAAAACCTTACCAAGGTGAAACCCGCATTTTTATTTACCCCGGCTTTAACTATAAGGTGGTCGATGCACTACTGACTAACTTTCATTTGCCCGAATCCACATTGCTCATGTTAGTATCGGCATTTGCCGGTTATGATAATGTTATGAAGGCTTATCACATAGCGGTGGCAGAGCGCTATCGCTTTTTTAGTTATGGGGATGCGATGTTTATTACTCGCCGTACCCAAACTGGCTAGGCACTATATAGTCTATGCCGTTCAGCCATTTTACGATAACCCAATACACAACAATAGTTAGTGCCTGTTACTTGTAGAGTCGATTAATTATGCGTCAATGTTTTATGGAGTTCGAACAAGATACTACTGATGGTTTTGCGCGTAGGGGGCGCTTACAGTTCCCTCGTGGCACGGTTGAGACCCCGGCTTTTATGCCCGTGGGCACTTACGGTACGGTAAAAGGTATGCTGCCTAGGGATATCGCTGAAATCGGTGCTCATATGATATTGGGTAATACCTTTCATCTAATGCTGCGTCCGGGGACCGATGTTGTTCAAGCCCACGGTGATTTGCACGACTTTATCCAATGGCCGGGTCCAATCCTAACGGATTCGGGTGGTTTTCAGGTGTTTAGTTTGGGTAAGTTACGCAAAATTACAGAGACAGGTGTCACTTTTAAGTCCCCTATCGACGGCAGCATGGTGTTTATGGACCCTGAGCGTTCTATACAGGTGCAAAAAGAGCTTGGATCTGATGTGGTGATGATTTTTGACGAATGTACACCATACCCGGCCTCTATTGAGGAGGCGAGAACCTCCATGGCGCTGTCACTGCGCTGGGCCGAGCGTAGTTTGCGTGCTCATGGTGATAGCCCCGCGGCACTATTTGGTATTATTCAAGGTGGTATGCACGAACAACTTCGCGATGAATCCCTGGAGGGGCTTGAGCGTTTGGGGTTTGATGGCTATGCGATCGGCGGTTTATCGGTCGGTGAGCCAAAGGAGGATATGGTGCGCATTCTCAATCATTTAGCACCGCGTATGCCTGCCGATAAGCCGCGCTATTTGATGGGTGTGGGTAAGCCTGAGGATATTGTTGAGGCCGTGCGGCGTGGGGTTGATATGTTTGACTGCGTGATGCCGACGCGCAATGCTCGCAATGGCCATTTATTTACCCACGAGGGTGTGGTTAAAATTCGCAATGCACGTCATCGCCACGACAATGGGCCGCTCGATAGCCGCTGTGATTGTTATACTTGTAGCCATTTTTCTCGCAGTTACCTGCACCATCTTGATAAATGCGGGGAGATACTTGGCGCCCAGCTCAATACTATTCATAATCTGCGCTACTATCAGCAGCTGATGAGTGATCTTCGCGATGCTATTAGCGCACACCGGCTCGAAGAATTTGTCAGTGAGTTTTACCAGCGCCAAGGTCTAGAGGTGCCTGCGGCACCGGTGCAGCATGAGGCTGTTTGCGGGTAGCGCAGGACCACTGTGTGCGCAAATTACAGCGTCGGGCCTTGTGTATCATTGAGCTGCCCCCATAAAAGGTTATAATTCATGCCCGGTTGAGACAAGCGCTTTCCCTATCGGTGGGTAATACGCAATATTGCACATGATATTGATTATTAAACTGCCATTAGTTAGATAGAGGTAGGCGCATGATGCCAATTAAGTAATGTTAAGTCATATTAATCTACATAAAGTAACGAACGTAACGTTTAGGACACTGAAACAGCCATGTTAAATCGCTATCCATTATGGAAATATTTACTCATTCTTGTGATTGTAGGTTTGGGATTCTTATATGCTGCCCCCAATCTCTATGCTCCTGATCCTGCGGTACAGATCTCGGGTACTAGCAGTACGAGCGTTGTTACTGAGCGCACATTAAAAAAGATTACCCGGGCGCTAGCGGCTAAGAATATTGAATACTTTGATGAAACCTTGAACGATAAAACTGCACTGATTCGTCTACGCTCGAAAGATCAGCAAAACAGTGCAAAAACGGCGATTAAAGATGCTTTAGGTGATGACTACATTGTCGCGCTCAACCTTGCTTCAACAACACCTAGCTGGATGGCGAGCGCAGGGGCACAGCCTATGAAGTTGGGGCTCGATTTATCCGGTGGTGTACACTTCTTAATGGAGGTTGATACCGCCTCTGTCATTAGCACCCGAATGAAGTCCTTTGTCTCTGAACTTAAATCGCAGTTGCGCGAGGCTGGTGCACGGTATAAATCGGTTGAAATTGATAAAGATTTAGTGTTGGTGGCCCATTTTGAAACAGAGGCAGCGCGCACAAAAGCCAGTGGCTTGTTGCGCAGCCAGTTTCAACAATTACAAAAAGTCGGTGAAGAAGAATCTGCCGGGGTCTTTAGTTTACGTGCGGCAATGACTGAACAGGCAGTGGATGAGCTAGAGGACTATGCCGTTGGGCAAAACCTCGGAACACTGCGCAACCGTGTGAATGAACTGGGTGTTTCCGAGCCAATTGTTCAACGTCAGGGGAGCAACCGTATTGTCGTTGAGTTACCCGGCGTACAAGATACCTCCGAAGCCAAACGTATTATTGGTAAAACCGCGAATTTAGAGTTTCGCCTTGAGGCGCGCGATGGCTCGCCTTTACGAGAGCGCTTTGATTATCGCAACAGTGAGCAACAGTTGCGTACAGGTGGTGCCTTTTTAGAGCGCGCAGTGGTGATTAAAGGTGATCGTGTGGCGGGTGCACAATCAAGCTTTGATGAAAATGGGCTGCCGCAAGTAAACATCAATCTCGATAGTAAGGGTGGTACTCAAATGCACCGGGCAACGCGCGGTGAAAATATTGGTCGTCGGTTGGGTGTGCTGTTTATTGAATATAAAACCCGCACGCGCAATTCACGCGGCGAAGTACTTGAGAAACCTATACAGCTGATTGAGCGTAAAATCATCAGTCTGGCGACTATTCAAAGTGCGTTGGGTGTACAGTTTCGCATTACCGGGCTAGATGATCCTGCTGAGGCGTCTGAGCTTGCTCTACTACTGCGCTCAGGCGCATTGGCTGCACCGATGCATTTTGTACAAGAGAGCACCATTGGCCCATCGCTCGGTGCTGATAATATTAGACTGGGCGTGAAGTCAGTACAGCTAGGCTTATTACTGGTATTGGTATTTATGTTGTTTTACTACCGTGTATTTGGTTTTGCGGCCAATGTGGCATTAGCGGTTAACCTTGTATTACTCATCGCCTTTATGTCATTACTAGGGGCCACACTGACCTTGCCAGGTATTGCGGGTATTGTGTTGACTGTGGGTATGGCGGTCGATGCTAATGTTTTGATTTTTTCGCGTATTAAAGAGGAATTAGCTAACGGGCTACCTACGCAGTCAGCGATAGACTCAGGTTTTAATCGCGCGTTTACGACGATTCTCGATGCCAACATTACTACGTTTATTGTTGCCATTATTTTATATGCTGTAGGTACTGGGCCGGTACAAGGTTTTGCCGTTACGCTGGCCATTGGTATTCTCACGTCAATGTTCACCGCTATTGTTGGTACGCGAGCAATGATTAATCTCATTTACGGTGGTCGCACCGTCAATAAGTTGTGGATTTGAGGAGCGATAACCATGGTAACGATTACAAAAGATAACGATATGACTGACACAACGACACCGGCAGAAAAAGCCATTAATTTTATGGGGCAGCGATTTGTCGCTGTTATTCTCTCTACTGTTTTGTTATTGGGTTCAGTTGCATCACTTACCATCAATGGGCTGCAATTGGGGTTGGATTTTACCGGAGGGCTTCAGGTTGAGGCAGGTTTTAGCCAACCTATAGATCTAGGGCGTGTGCGTGAAAATTTAAATCAGGCGGGCTTTGATAAGGCTGTAGCGGTACATTTTGGTGCCGATACCGAGGTGATGGTAAAGCTTCAACAAGAGCTAGAATCCGGTATTGACGAAAAGGTAAAAGCGGCGCTAATTGCCTCAACCGATGGTGAGGTTAATGTCAAACATATTGAGTATGTTGGTCCGCAAGTCGGTGAGGAGCTTCGCGATCAAGGTGGGCTAGGGATGCTCATGGCACTGTTAGTGGTGATGGCTTATATTGCTATACGCTTTCAGTTTAAGTTTTCGGTGGGTGCTGTTGCAGCACTGGTTCACGATGTGATTTTAGTTTTAGGCTGTTTTTCATTGTTTAAGTTAGATTTTGATTTAACAGTGATGGCCGCAGTGCTGGCGGTGGTAGGTTACTCGCTTAATGATACTATTGTTGTCTCTGACCGCATCCGTGAGAATTTCCGTAAAGTGCGCAACGTATCACCGATTGAAGTCATTAATATATCGCTTACCCAAACCCTTGGGCGCACATTGGTGACATCTTTGACGACATTGTTGGTGTTGTTAGCGCTATTTTTTGTCGGCGGAGAACTAATACACGGCTTCTCTATTGCCTTGATTGTGGGTATTTTGGTGGGTACTTACTCTTCTATCTATGTGGCAGCCAATATACTGCTGGCGTTAGATATTAATAAACAAGACCTGATGCTGCCAGAGAAAGAAGGGGAAGAGCACGACGAGCTTCCATAATTAAGCGATTTATCGACAAAAGGGCATTAAATAGGCTTTTGGGTTATCGCTATTACCGTTAATATTCGTTACTGTCTACCCTTTGCTATTGTTGGTAGATACGTATGTTGATTAACGCGCTGCCGGTATCTTGTGGGTACCGGTGATCTCATAAGTGATGTGTGATCATTCGCCTAAATACCAATAACCAATAATAGATACGCCCAATTATAGTCTTGCCTGATATTAAAAAGAGGGGATTGTAGTCGTTATGGAACCATGGCTTCCAGAAGATGCTGTACTGAAAAATGACCCTGAAATTCTTGGTCCTGTATTGGATCGTTATCGGCGTATGTTGCTCGGTAGTGGTTATGGTTTTTGGGAGTGGAACCTCGAGCAAGATCAGTTTTGCTGGGGTGGCAGTTTTTGGCAGTCACTGGGGTACTCTACCGCAGAGGATGTATTAACGAATTCTTACCAGATTAAAGATTATGTGCACCCTGATGACTTCTCATCGGTACGCAAAGCCATTATGGCTCATCTTAAGTACAATCAGCCACTTGATATATCTTATCGTGCCAAGGCGCACGATGGCAGCTATTGTTGGACACAAAGTTGCGCCAATTCTACCCGCGACAGTGATGGTCGAGTCGTTTACCTCTCAGGTATCAACTTTAATATCTCCCGCTTTAAAGCGACAGAAGACGCACTGCGCCTGTCGGAGGCTCGCAATGCGCGAGTGTTATCGGCTGCGCACGATGGTATCTGGGAATGGGCAGCAGATGCTGAAAATGGATTTGGTCGTTTCGATAGCTCCGATAGCGCCTGGGAGCATTTGGGTTATACTAGCGATGACCGAATGCAGTTTCAAGATCGCGACCAAATGGAAATCTGGCGCTCTCATATGCATCCTGATGATATGGCGCATTTTAGAGAAAGCCTGCGCGGGCATTTTGTCGAACGTAAACCGTTTGACGTGGAGTACCGCATTTTTGATAAGCAGGGCAATATTCGTTGGATGCGCACTCGAGGGCAGGCGGTTTTTAATGAGTCTGGGCGCGCTTATGTTATGTCAGGTATTAATATTGATATCTCGCGTATTAAACTTGCCGAAGAGAAAATTCTCAAAGCAAAAGAGGATGCTGAAAAGGCCAATCAAGCAAAGTCAGATTTTTTATCAAGCATGAGCCATGAACTACGTACACCGCTTAATGCCATTTTAGGTTTCACCCAGCTATTTGATTATGATAATAATCTAACGAAAGAACAGACTGAAAATGTGTACCAAATTCGTAAGGCAGGCCAGCACTTATTGCAACTAATTAATGATGTGCTTGATTTGGCGAAGATTGAGTCGGGAAAAATGGCACTTTCTCTTGAACCTGTGATGCCCTACCGACTAGTTGAAGAGTGTTTTACGATGGTCAGTAACCTGGCGGATAAACGCAATATTCGCTTATTGTACGATCGTCAGGGTCTGGAGGATGTCCATGTTGTTGCCGATAGTATTCGTTTAAAGCAATCACTGCTTAACTTACTGAGCAATGCGGTGAAATATAATGTCGATGGTGGTGAGGTCATGGTTCGCTTTCAGCATGAGCAGAATAACCTTGTGATTGCGATTGAGGATACTGGACCAGGAATTCCCTATGATAAAGAGCCCTATATTTTTGAGCCGTTCAATCGTTTGGGGGCTGAGAATACGACCGTTGAAGGCAGCGGTGTTGGTTTAGTAATTACCCGCCAGTTGATTGAAATGATGGGGGGAACTATAAATTATTGCCCTGTTACTGCCTCCGGGGCTTGTTTTAAAGTGAGCATGCCTATTGCAGAAACACTAGCCGGTGAAGCTACTTTAACCCAGGCGCCACATAAAACGCCACGGGATTTAGAGTTGGTATTTAGTGAGGCTAAAACTATTCTTTATGTTGAAGATAACCCATCGAATATTCGATTGATGGAGCAGTTGTTCTCTCGCTATGACAATTTGACCCTGCTGACGAGTCTTGAAGCGTTTGTTGGTCTTTATAAAGCGCGTACCGAGCAGCCTGATCTGATTATTATGGATATTAATTTACCCGGTATCAGTGGTTATGAAGCATTAGAGGTGCTTAAACAGGACGAGCTGACCAACCATATTCCCGTTATTGCCCTGTCAGCCAATGCTATGGCTTACGATATTGTACGTGGTAAAGAGGCAGGCTTTGATGATTACCTAACAAAGCCTTTAGATGTAAAACGCCTAATCGCTGTTTTTAACCAATTACTTACTATCGAGCAGCGTTCATCTGTACTGCTCGATTAGCGGTGATGTGGGGGTTAAATATCTTTCAGGTGTTTGCCAACGATTTGTAGTAAGGGTTTAAACACCTTTGCTGGTCCACAGACTACATTACCGCTATCCATCATGCTGTTGCCGCCTTTAAAGTCACTGACAAAGCCGCCAGCCTCTTGTACTAACAATAGGCCTGCGGCAATATCCCAAGGTTGCAAATTCATTTCCCAGAAACCATCGAGACGGCCTGCGGCAACATAGGCAAGATCAAGTGATGCAGCGCCCATACGGCGAATGCCAGCTGTTTTGCCCGTAATATCTTCTAGTGATTGCAGGTAAGGGGCAATGCGCTGTAGCGCATAACCATTAAATGGAATACCTGTGCCAATCAATGCGCCCTCTAGGCTGGTTCTGGGGGTTACACGAATGCGTCGACCATTGAGCATGGCCCCTTTGCCTCGGCTGGCTGTAAATTCTTCACGCTTAATGGGATCGAGTATAACGCCGTGCTGTAGTTGGCCTTTATAGAGGCAGGCTATTGATATAGCATAGTGGGGGATGCCGTGAATAAAGTTAGTGGTGCCATCAATGGGGTCGATAATCCATTCATAATCGCCATTGTCCCCTGTGATTGTCCCGCTTTCTTCGGCGCGAAAGCTATGGTCAGGATAGGCTTTACGCAAGTGGTAGATGATCTCTTTCTCGACGGCCTTATCAACCTCTGTCACAAAGTCATTGCGGCCCTTTTCCTCTATGGTGAGGTGGGTGCCGTGCTGGATCGCTTTGTCCAGCGTTTCAGCTGCTTTGCGCGCAGCGCGCAGCGCCATTGTTAACATTGGTTCCATAAAACATATTCTCTAGCAATCATTCGAAAAAACACTATCGCAGCGAGGCGATAGAAAGGCTGGGGATTATACCTGATGCTCAATCGCTTTGTTAGCCTGTAGGCTATTTCTCTATCGTTGTATTTAAAGGTGTACTGAGAGCGTATTCAAGCTAAAATAGGCCGCTTTTGTACAGAGAATATCGAAGTTTATGAATGATCACGCACTGTTAGCTTCCCAATCTCAGGCCGTACTTAACAATGTGCGCATTGTGTTAGTCAATACGACACACCCCGGTAATATTGGGGGTGTTGCTCGGGCAATGAAAAATATGGGGTTGTCGCAACTCTATTTGGTGGCACCGAAAGAGTACCCCGCTGAAAAGGCTGTTTGGCGGGCATCAAATGCACTGGATGTACTCGATGCTGCTGTGGTTGTCGAGACGCTAGATGAAGCCGTTGCCGATTGTGGCTTAGTGGTTGGGACTAGCGCACGTGAGCGCAGTATTCCCTGGCCACTAGTAACCCCGCGCGAGTGCGGTGATAAGTGTTATAGCGAGGCACTGCAACACCCTGTGGCCATTGTTTTTGGGCGAGAGGATCGAGGGCTGACTAACGAGGAATTACACCGCTGTCACTATCATGTCCATATTCCAGCAAACCCCGAGTACAGCTCTCTTAACCTAGCTACCGCCGTACAGGTTATTACCTATGAGCTGCGTATGAGCTGTTTAAATGTACAAAACGGCGGCCCGATTCATTTTGATGATTGGGATATGCCGCCGGCCAATAAACAGGCATTAGAAAACTACTACCAACATTTAGAAGAAACGCTGCATAAGCTGGGTTTTCTTTCACCGGATAATCCGCGGCAAACAATGACACGACTAAGGCGTCTGTACAGCAGGGTGCGTATGGATGAAATGGAGTTAAACATTATTCGTGGTGTGCTGACATCAGTGCAAAACTATATTTATCATACAGATAAAAAAATTGCAGCAGCGACAAATGCAGTCACTGGTGGTGAAACAGACGAGAAGAGTGAAAAATAGCCTTACTCAGCAGCTTCTTCTTGCAGGTGGTGCTCTTTTTTAATCTCGTACATATTCTCATCGGCATACTGAATTAGTGCCTCTTTACTGTTGCCATCGAGGGGGAATGTGGCGGTACCAATGCTAATGCCAATCGTGTGTGCAATGTTGTCGTAAACGACCGGTTGTGTTACCTCAGCTGATATCTTTTGCACAATATTCGCGATATGGCCTTTATCGTTCAGGTTTTGCAATATGACGGCAAATTCATCACCGCCAAGGCGCACCACAACGTCGCTTTGGCGAACACAGCTAGTAATCCTCTTGGCCACGGCGATCAAAATCTGGTCTCCAGCCTGGTGCCCATAATTGTCATTAATTAGTTTAAAGCGATCCAGATCGGCCATTAGTAAGGTAAATGAGCGCTCAGAAATTTCGTAATCACTGATAGCGTTTTCTATGTCAATATCAAATCGACGCCGGTTGCCCAGCTTAGTTAATGAATCATTCAGTGAGCTGTGTTTAAGCTGCTCACGGCTGTTTATGAGTTTGCGATGCTCGCTGTGTATCTTTTTATTCAATGGCCTAAAGACAAATAAGGTCTCTGCCAGTAAAATGAGTAAGGTCGTGCCTGCCAGTATAATTTGTGTATATTTAAGGTTTTTCACTTGCCGGTATGATAAATCTGACAATTCCTGCATTAGTGCATTAGAGCCAATAATAAAGGTACTTGTACGTGCAATTTGTAATGCCACATCAGCGGCAATGGCGGCGCTGTCACTTAGTTGATCGATATTGGCGACAATCAGGGACTCGGTTTGTGATATAAAGTGTTTGTAGTGTTTAAGTAGTTGGTAGGGCTCTTCATTGTAATAGCGCTCGATAATATCCTTGTTGTTGAAAAATATACCGATTTTGCCGGTGAGCAGGGTTTGGTTGATATCTTTTAGTTGGGTGAGTAAATGCTTGAGATTTTGTTGGCGTTCGACTAATAGAGCTGTATCAATATCGTTATGCTTGAGATATTCTGCCAATACCTCTGCGGAATAGCCAATATGCTGCACTAGCACATATTGCTCACTACCGGCGCTGCTTAAGCGCATTCGCTGGTCCTGCTCTTCTGCCATGATGACCATAATCACAACATTGAGAATCACCAGTAGTGCTAATGTGATGTTTGACCCGTAATAGTAGGTCCCTAAGTTCAGTACTCTTGCCATGTGTGAGTCTATACAATGCGCTATTTGGGATAGTAGGGGTGTTTGCTTAAGATGTGCCTTTGGTGTCAATTGTCTATTGGTTAATAGTCAGTATAGATTATCCCTGTGACTTTGCCGTTCATTTAATACCCTATCGTTTTACTGTGCTATATACTTGACTGTTTAGCTGGGGTATTAGATAATCGATACTAATTGGAATCTAGGGAGCTGATAGATGAGATTAACAACAAAAGGCCGTTATGCGGTTACTGCTATGCTGGATCTGGCTGTTCATAGCGACTCTGGCCCAGTGAGTTTAGCGGGTATATCTAAGCGTCAGGAAATATCCCTTTCCTACCTCGAACAGCTATTTGCCAAACTGCGTCAACACCAGTTAGTTGCCAGTGTGCGTGGCCCCGGCGGCGGCTATAAGCTCAATAGGGCGTCTGAACACATCTTTGTTGCCGAAATCATTGATGCTGTCAATGAATCTATCGATGCAACTAACTGTGCAGGAAAAGGCAATTGTCAGCAAGGTGAGGTTTGCCTTACCCATCATTTATGGACAGATTTAAGCCATCAAATCCACGACTTTTTAAATGGTATTAGCTTGGCAAGTTTAGTCGCTCGACGCGATGTTAAATCTGTTTATGAGCGCCAAGATGCGCAATTGCTAAAGGCGAGTAGCGCTGCTAATAACACTGATACCAGCTTTAGTAGAGATGATTTAAGCGTGATTCAATCTTCCACGTTATAGCGTGGAATTCGATAGTTAGTATTTGCGAGCATTGTATGAAATTACCGATTTATTTTGATTACTCAGCAACCACGCCAGTAGACCCCCGTGTGGCAGAATTGATGGTTGAATGTCTAACGCCACAAGGCAATTTTGGCAATCCCGCCTCCCGGTCTCATTTGTTTGGCTGGAAAGCAGAAGAAGCGGTTGAAACAGCCCGCCAACATGTTGCCGATTTAATTAATGCCGATTCGCGAGAAATTGTCTGGACAAGCGGTGCAACTGAGTCAGATAACCTTGCTATTAAAGGTGTCGCTCACTTTAACCGCTCTCGTGGGCAGCATATCATCACTTCAAAAATTGAGCATAAAGCGGTATTGGATACCTGCCGACAATTAGAACGTGAAGGGTTCGAGGTCACTTACCTAGACCCTGATAGCAATGGTGTAGTAAGTGTTGAACAAGTCGCCGATGCTATACGCGAGGACACAACGCTGGTGTCACTCATGCATGTTAACAACGAAATTGGTGTGGTTACCGATATCGCTGCCATTGGTGAACTTTGTCGTGCTCGCAAAGTATTCTTCCATGTTGATGCTGCACAAAGTGCAGGTAAATTACCGATTGATCTGGCTGAGACAAAAGTTGATTTAATGTCATTTAGCGCGCATAAAGCCTATGGCCCTAAAGGCATTGGTGCATTGTATGTGCGCCGCAAGCCTCGCGTACGCCTTGAGGCGCAAATGCACGGTGGCGGCCATGAGCGAGGTATGCGCTCGGGAACACTACCGACTCACCAGATTGTGGGTATGGGTGAAGCATTTCGATTGGCGGGTATCGATATGGAAAAAGATACTGCCCACGCACTTGCCATGCGTGAACGCTTGCTTAAAGGCATTGCTGATATTGAAGAGATTTATGTGAACGGCTCACTAGAGCAGCGAGTGCCCCATAATTTAAATGTTAGCTTTGCCTTTGTTGAAGGTGAATCATTGATTATGTCACTCAAGGATTTAGCGGTGTCTTCTGGGTCTGCCTGTACGTCAGCAAGCCTCGAACCCTCTTATGTATTGCGTGCACTGGGTTTAAACGATGAGCTTGCACATAGCTCACTGCGGTTTAGCTTTGGTCGTTTTACAACAGAACAAGAAATTGATCATGCCGTTGAGCAATTGCATCAAGCGGTAAATAAACTACGTGAACTGTCGCCCTTGTGGGATATGCATAAAGACGGTATTGATTTAAATACGATCGAGTGGGCTGCCCACTAATACAGTGTGACTTTGACCCCGGATATGAGGAGTAGACAAAAATGGCCTATAGCGAAAAAGTAATTGATCATTATGAGAACCCCCGAAATGTTGGAAAAATGGATGATAAATCCACCAACGTAGGTACCGGTATGGTAGGTGCACCAGCTTGTGGTGATGTCATGCGCTTGCAGATTCAGGTGAATGACGCAGGTGTTATTGAAGACGCTAAATTTAAAACCTATGGTTGTGGCTCAGCTATTGCTTCAAGCTCATTGTTGACTGAGTGGGTAAAAGGGAAAACCCTTGATGAAGCGGGTGAAATTAAAAACACTCAAATTGCCGAAGAGTTAGCGTTACCACCTGTAAAGATTCACTGCTCAGTATTAGCTGAAGATGCTATTAAAGCGGCAATTAGTGATATTCGCCAAAAGCGTAGCGATACTGAGTAACGTAGTACAGTTGGAGTATAGAGACGTGGCTATATTAATGAGCGATGCTGCTAAAGCGCATATTAAGCAGCAAATAGTGAGCCGGGGCTCTGGTGCCGGTATACGTGTTGGCGTCAAGACCGCAGGTTGTTCAGGCCTTTCCTATGTGCTTGAGTTTGTTGACGCAAGTGCACCTGAGGACAGTGTATTTGATCAAGGTGATTTTCAGTTATTTGTCGATCCTAAAAGTTTAATTTATTTAGATGGTACAGAGCTGGATTTTGTTAAAGAAGGGTTAAATGAAGGATTTAAATTTAATAACCCCAATATGAAAAGTGAGTGTGGGTGTGGTGAAAGCTTCCACGTATAAATCGGTAGTGATATCGATAAAAACCGGTGTTTAGCACACCGGTTTTTTTTTCTAGAGTTAGTGCTTAACATGATGAGTATGCAGCAGAATTATTTCCAGTTGTTTGGTTTGAATGCGGGTTTTCGTGTTGATCAAGCGCTATTATCCGATAAGTACCGCCAACTTCAACGACAAATTCACCCCGATAAATATGCCGGCAAAAGCGACCGCGAGCAACGCTTGGCCGTGCAGTTTGCCGCTTATGTTAATACGGCCTATGAAACGTTAAAATCTCCATTGCTGCGCGCTGAATACCTATTATCTGAAGCGGGCAAGCCTATCGATCAGCAGAGCACAACCTTGAACGATGGTGAATTTTTAATGCTGCAAATGCAGTGGCGAGAATCTTTAGGCGAGCTGGCGGCTGCGCAAAGCGATAGCGCGCCTGTCTCTGATGAAACTGAGCGCGAGCTTAATCGGCTCAATGATGAAGTACAGCACCACCATAAGTTATTACTATCGACATTTGAGCAGCAGTATAACGAAAATGCATTGACACTAGCACAAGCAACTATCGCTAAAATGCATTTTGTGGAAAAGATGTTGTTGGAAATCGAACAACTAGACGCTGCATTATTTGATTGAGGTGGCAGTTTAGCGTGCGCTCTGTTTTCGCCATACTCAATAATTAAGGTGATACCCTATAATGGCATTATTGCAAATCTCAGAACCTGGTCAATCTCCTGAACCCCATGAACGTAAGCGTGCGGTTGGCATTGATTTAGGGACAACGAACTCTCTGGTAGCGACTGTGAAGCAACAGCAGCCAGAAATATTGGCCGGTATTGATGGTAGCTTATTATTGCCATCGGTTGTTCACTACGGCACAGATGATACACGTACAGTTGGCCTAGAGGCTAAACAGAATGCCTCTAAAGATCCTCTCAACACATTGATATCGATTAAGCGCTTAATGGGGCGGGGTATTGAAGATCTATCGCGGCTGGGTAATCAGCTGCCTTATGTCTTTGCTGATGGTGACAGTAATGTCCCCTTTATTAAAACAGCAGCTGGTGACAAGAGCCCTGTTGAAGTATCAGCTGACATACTATCCGTTTTAGCCCAGCGAGGCCGGGACAGTTTAGGCGGTGACCTCGATGGTGCTGTGATCACCGTGCCTGCTTATTTTGATGATGCCCAGCGTCAGGCAACCAAAGATGCGGCTAAGCTTGCCGGTCTTAATGTATTGCGATTGTTAAATGAACCCACGGCGGCGGCTGTTGCTTACGGCCTTGATCAGCAAGAAGACGGCGTCATTGCTATTTATGATTTAGGCGGTGGCACTTTTGATATCTCTATCTTGCGATTGTCTGCTGGTGTGTTTGAGGTGTTGGCCACTGGAGGTGATTCAGCACTAGGAGGGGATGACATTGACAATGCTATTGCCCACTGGATTATGTCTCAGGCACAGCTTAATACCGACTTAACCCCAGCACAGCAGCGTGAGCTATTATCGATCGCCTGCGAGGCAAAAGAGGCGTTAACGGATAGTGAGTCGGTGGTTGTGCAGTATGAGCAGTGGCAGCAATCGTTCAATCGAGAGCAATTTAATGCCTTAGTCGACCCTTTAATTCAGCGCACTATTCGTGCGTGTAAACGTGCTTTACGCGATGCTAAGATAACACGAGAATCTATCGATCACGTTATTATGGTGGGAGGATCTACACGTGGATTACGTATACGCGAGCAGGTTGCAGATTTTTTTCAGCGCGAGTTGCTCACCAGTATTAATCCTGATCAGGTTGTCGCCTTAGGCGCGGCCCTACAAGCTGACATTTTAGTTGGTAATAAATCTGATAGCGACATGCTACTGCTTGATGTCATCCCGTTATCATTAGGTCTAGAAACGATGGGGGGGTTAGTAGAGAAAGTTATTCACCGCAATACGACTATCCCGGTCACTAAAGCGCAAGAGTTCACGACATTTAAAGATGGTCAAACGGCAATGGCGATTCACGTGATTCAAGGCGAGCGTGAATTAGTGTCTGATTGCCGTTCATTGGCACGTTTTGAACTGCGCAATATTCCCGCGATGGTTGCCGGTGCTGCACATATCCGTGTGACGTTTCAGGTGGATGCTGATGGTTTGTTAAGTGTTTCAGCCGAGGAGGCCTCAACGGGTGTCGCATCGACGATTACCGTGAAGCCCTCTTATGGCCTAGATGATAATGCGATTGCCACCATGCTGAAAGACTCCTTTGAGCATGCCAATAGTGATATCAGCAGTCGAGCGCTGCGTGAGCAACAAGTTGAAGCGGAGCGCTTAATTGAAGTGCTATCAGCAGCATTAGCCGAAGATGGTGAGCGTTTATTAAATACAGACGCTCAAGCGCAGCTAGCAAATGCTATCGCTGATTTAAGGCAGGCACATAATGGGGCCGATGCCAGTGCGATTGCTGCACAAATTGAGTCTTTAAATGCATTGTCAGCTGATTTTGCGGCATTGCGCATGGATGCCAGTATTAAGCGCGCATTGGCAGGTCAGGCAATTGATGATCTAGAGCAGTAATTAGCGTCTAGACGAGAGATGATCAAATTGAGTTAACCGACGGTTAACACTGCATTTTGTAGAATAAATGAGTAACCATTATGCCTAAAATTGTTTTTTTACCCCACCATGAAATCTGCCCAGACGGTGTTGTTATCAATGCTGAGAAAGGGGAGAGTATTTGCCAGGCGGCCCTGAGAAATGGCGTCGATATTGAGCATGCTTGTGAAATGAGTTGCGCTTGTACAACGTGTCATGTGGTGGTTCGTGAAGGCATTGATTCGCTTGAGCCGGCTGATGAGCTTGAAGATGATTATCTTGATAAGGCCTGGGGGCTTGAGGTTGATTCTCGTTTAAGTTGCCAGGCAATTGTTGACGAAGAGGACCTCGTAGTAGAAATTCCTAAATACACGATTAATATGGTCTCTGAAAACCATTAAGGAGAATATTTATGTCACTGCGCTGGAACGATGTACAGGATATTGCGATTGAGCTTGTTGAGAGTAAGCCCGATACCGACCCTCGGTATGTAAACTTTGTTGATTTGCGGCAATGGGTTATGGCATTGCCGTCATTTGATGACGATGCTGATCGTTGCGGGGAAAAGATTCTAGAGGCCATCCAAATGGCCTGGATAGAAGAGGCCGATTAAGTTAACCGGCAAAACGGGGTTGTGGTCTACCTACTGCCCCGGTCTGTAAACTGATCAGGCAACCTGCCTGCGATTGCTTCTTTATAGCCTCGTGCGTTAAACCTTGGCTTGCGGTAACCACATAGAGCGTCGCCATATCTTCTCCGCCAAAGGTGCAATAAGTAACATTGCTAGCGGCTATTTTAATTTTCTCCAGGCGTTCGCCACTAGCATTGAAAACACTGATATAGCGACCATCGAGATGACAAACCCATAAGTTACCTTGGCTATCGATAGTAATGCCATGAGGGCGACCCTCCGGCTTAGGTATCCGACACAAGGTTCGCTTATCGTCTAAAGTGCCGTCTTGCGCGACCGAAAATGCATAAATATAGCGGTCGTGGCCACCACTTTGGTACAGGGTTTTATTATCCAGCGAAAACACCGGTGTGGTGACACCTACAAAATGGCTGTTGCGAAATCGCTGAGTGCTGAATGTGGGTGATAGATTGTAAATGGCCCCACTATTGTGCTGCTGTTGGCGGTCTCTCGATGCGCTCCAGTAGCCTCCCTTTTCATCGACAAGGCCGCCTACAAAGCAATTGCTGTCAATAAAGGGTTCCGGTTTGCAGATATACTCAAGATAGCCCTTGGTGGGCTCATAAAAGGCAATGCCGTCTTCTAGCGTGGCAATAAAGCCACCTTTTTCTCTTGGGCACAAACTGAGAATAAGCCTGTCATTATGCCAAGAGTCAACATTGCGTGTAGTGGTGTTAAACCGATAGAGCCGTCGATCAACCCGGTTCGTCCAGTAAAGCGAACTTTCTTCTGGCATCCAAACAGGTTGTTCGTTCCAACTCCCTTCGATTTTCGCGATTAGCTCAATACTGCTCATTAGTGAAGGTCATTGTTGTCCCGCTGTTTGGCGCCTAAAGGCGCGTAAAGTCGCATTATATGGAAACGTTTACATTGGGTCAAATGGCAGAGGCAATAAGCCTTGAAATCGTAGAGAAAAAGGTGAGATAAGTGCTAATTATGCGGCGAACTGGTCGATTTGCGTACAATTAAGTGATGTGACAATAATTCAATCGTGTTGCTCATGTTATGCCCATCAATGGCCTTGCACAGCAACTCCATTGTACGTGCACCGATATCTTCAGCGGGTTGAGAAATAGTTGTCAATGGTGGATCGGTCATTTCAGCATAGCGTATATTATCAAACCCAATAATGGAGATATCCTCAGGTACTTTAAGCTTTGATGCTTTAATTTCGTGCAGTACACCGATTGCCATTTCATCATTACCACAAAAGATAGCGGTGGGGCGTGTTGGCAAGTCGAGCAATTTGTGTGTGGCTTCTTTTGCTGATGACAAGCTGCTACCACCTTCCAGGATGGTCGCTTTACTGGAGAGCCTTGCCGAGCGCATAGCGGCTTTATAGCCCGATTCTCTTTCTGTTGCCGAAGTCGATTTTTTATCGCCTGAGATATAGGCGATATTCTTATGACCCAGGCTAATCAAGTAATTAGTCGCTTCTTTGGCTGCTGCAACATTGTCGATGCGCACGCTGGGCAAGCGGTGGTGGTTTTTGTACGTGGGTGGTTCGCAAGCGAGCACTATCGGGGGATATTTTGAGGACGGTTTTAGTGTTTTGCGCGCCCCAGCGCTTAAGCCGACAAATAATACGATGCCATCTGCCTGCTTCGAGGAGATCATTCCTTGGTAATGTTCCAGCGTTAGCGTATTAAACTGGGCTTCTTTAACGAGAATATTATAGCCATTTTCTCTCGCTGTTTGGCTAAGGCTTGACACAATACCATCATAAAACGCATCGCCAACTCTAGGAATCACGACAATAACCAGACCGGTTTTCCCCCGTCTAAAGTTCTGCGCGAGTGAGTTAGGCGCATAATTGGTTTTGGCAATAGCCTTTTCAACTTTTTGGCGGGTTTCTTTCCTTACTTGCTCTGGATTATTAAAAAACCTAGAGACAGTAGCAATAGAAACTCCAGCTAAATCGGCGACTTTCTTGATGGACATAACGGTTGCAAAAAACTCCACTCACTTTTCTTATGATAGCAGGTCTAAAACGATCTGAATGCGCGATCACTCCTACAAGCTATATTCTTACATTTTTTTTAGTGTATTTAATCATGATGTGCAATATTTTAAACGTTTATGTTGATATTTGGCACAAAAATTTTCTTTATTGGTGTTTTTTTAACATTTTGGCGCCATCAGTTTGAAAAATAGAAGGGGTTTTTGGCGAAATCAACTTCAGGGCTGCTGTTGCTTTTATTGATCACTTTGGTCTGGATGATGTATTTGGTGCTATTATGGGATATCTTTGGTGATGATTAAGACGAAATCGCGACGCTGGTCGTAAAGGCTATTGCTGTTGGGAACAGAACTCCTTAGAATTACGCCCGCTCGCAGGCAGTGCATATCTCGCAATAGGTTGTTTTTTGGGAGACTATTGTGGTTTGTGGGTCTGTTTGCTCTAAGAGGCATGTCTTCTTAGATCTTTTGTTGCCTATTTGCTGGAGAATACTGCTGTGACAGTTGAACGTACGCTTTCTATTATCAAACCCGATGCCGTTGCTAAAAATGTTATCGGTGAAATCCTTGCTCGTTTTGAGCAGGCTGGTCTAACTATTGTTGCGGCTAAAATGCAGCACTTATCCAAAGAACAGGCTGAAGGTTTTTATGCGGAGCATAGCGAGCGCCCATTTTTTGCCGCTTTGGTTGAGTTTATGACATCTGGCCCTGTGATTGTTCAGGTGCTCGAAGGTGAAAATGCCGTATTGAAAAATCGTGAGCTTATGGGTGCTACTAACCCGCAAGAAGCCGAAGCAGGTACTATTCGCGCTGATTTTGCCGAATCAATTGACGCTAATGCCGTTCACGGCTCTGATTCAACAACATCAGCGGCACGCGAAGTGGCTTATTTTTTTGATGCAGCAGAGATTTGCCCTCGATAAGGTTAATTGTCGTCGTTCGTGTTATTGACAGTCGGTTCTTAAGTGAACCCTGATTGAGGTTTATTATGTCGTTCAATGCCCAGGAGGAATCTCCTGAGTCCCAGAGAGTTAATTTGCTGGGGCTTTCAGCATCCAAGTTGCTTGCCTTTTTTGAATCTATTGGCGAAAAGCGTTTTCGAGCGGCACAAGTCCTTAAGTGGGTGCACCAAAACGGTGTCGATAACTTTGATGAAATGACCAATATCAGCAAGCCGTTGAGAGAGAAGCTGCAACGGATTGCTGAGATTCGTGCACCAGAGGTGGTAGAACAGCTGGATTCCGCTGATGGTACGCGCAAATTTTTAATCCGTGTTGGTGGTGGTAATGTCATTGAGACGGTATTTATCCCTGAGGGCGACCGGGGCACTCTCTGTGTATCCTCTCAGGTAGGTTGTTCTCTGGATTGCAGCTTTTGTGCAACAGGGAAACAAGGTTTTAATCGAGACCTATCGGCCGCTGAAATTATCGGTCAAGTATGGATAGCCGCTAAGTCCTTCGGGCAATTACAGCCTAAAGCCCCTCGGCGTGTCACTAATGTGGTGATGATGGGCATGGGAGAGCCGCTACTTAACTTTGATAATGTGGTCGATTCAATGCAGTTGATGATGGACGACAATGCCTATGGCCTGTCAAAACGCCGGGTAACGCTCAGCACATCAGGTGTTGTACCTGCTATTGATCGTTTAGGTGAGTATACCGATGCCTGCCTTGCCATATCTCTTCATGCGCCTAATGATGCCCTGCGTAACGAGTTAGTCCCTATCAATAAGAAATACCCTATCAGTATGTTGCTGGAGTCTGCTCAGCGATATGTAGAGGGGCTGCCGGATAACCACCGAAAAATTACGATAGAGTATACGCTAATTGATCAAGTCAATGATCGCCCTCATCATGCGCATGAGCTAGCGGAACTTTTGGCAGAGGTGCCTGTCAAAATCAACTTAATACCTTTTAACCCGTTTTCACTGTCTAATTATCGCCGTGTGAGTAAGCGTGCGCTAAGAGAGTTTCAGGATATTTTGATTAAAGCGGGTTTTACGACAACAATACGCACTACGCGCGGTGATGACATTGATGCTGCCTGTGGCCAGCTTGCTGGCAGTGTGAATGATCGCACTCGCCGAAATGAACGCTACATGCGTGATCATCAAGCTGATGTTGTAAGAATTATACCGCAGTAGTCTACCTGGGTTTGAGTACTTATGGTTGTGTGTAGTCTACTACCGTAATAATATGGTTGGCTTATTAAGCGGCAGTGTGTCGCATTAAATTAACGCAATTATTCTATAATTAAGAATATTAGAGTAATTGGTCAAGGCCATTAAAAAATAAGTACTGATCGAACGTGAGGGTTTAATATTGTCTACATTGCTGCGTTTTTCCGCTTTGCTTGTGGTGTTGTTTTTGGGTGGATGTGTGACCTCCGATACAACCGGGCGTGTTGTCGATAAGCAAAAAGCACTGAATGCGCATGTTAATTTAGGGGTTGCCTATATTGAGCGCGACAATCGCGATGGGGCACGCCGCCATTTTCAAAAAGCATTTGCTATCGATAGCAACTCTGCTGCTGCGCACAATGGCATGGGGCGCCTCTATCAGCGCAATGGTGAGGTTGGCCTAGCTGAAAAGTCTTTTCAAAAGGCCTTAAAAGATACACGCTTTACCCAGGCTCGCTATGATTATGGCCAGTTCTTACTAGCACAAGAGCGTTACCAAGAGGCCTACGATATGTTTACTATTGCCTCTGAGGATTTAAACTACGCCTTGCGGGCTGAATCCTTGGCGGCAATTGGAGTGGTGTCATTAAAATTAAATAACCGCCCCAAGGCTAAATCAGTTTTTCAGCACGCACTCAATATTAATGATAATTTACCTAATGCGATGATTGAATTAGCTGAAATCTATTTCGATGATCAAGAATATGCGCGTTCAAAAGAATATTTAGACCGCTATGTTAGTATAAAGAAAAATACAGCACGGAGCCTTTGGTTAGGTATTCGTATAGAACGCATCTTTGGCAATAAAGACAAAGAGGCAAGCTATGCGCTGGCCCTAAAAAACCTTCACCCTTACTCGAAAGAGTATCTACAATACCAGAAGACAGCAGGCTATGAGCGTCAATGATAATAATAAGTCGCGATTAAGCGATAGCGCCTTGGCTAATACGCCGGGACACTTACTAAGCCAGCGTAGGCAATCCCAAGGATTGAGTATCCAGGATGTTGCCGCTGTGTTAAAAATGTCAGAGAATAAATTAAAATCTATAGAGGAAAATGACTTTTCTGTCTTTGTTGCCGAAACCTATACTAAAGGTTATTTAAAGAATTATGCCCGCTTTTTAAAATTGGATGAGGGCGAAGTTATTGCTAGTTATAGCGTGTATATGAAGCGCGACGGCGATAATGACCCTCATGTGGACGAAGCTTCTAGCCAGGATGCTAATGAACCTCCTTCAAGGGCCAAGTGGTGGTGGCCCTACAGCGCCCTAGCGGCAGTATTGGTTATTTGGCTTGCAGGCTATTATTGGTTTAACTATTCCACAACGCCAACATCTGAAGTAGAAAATGCCTATCCTATTGCCAATGAGCAAGCGATTGACGAAGCCTTGGCGGCGGCAGCTGAGGATGGATTTTCTGCAGATGTTGCCACAGCAAGCACTGTAGATAGCACTACCAATACAAATGTCCCTCTTACTGGCCCTGCTGCTGGGACTACTAGTAATACGGCTCCTGCACCGTCTGCTGCTGAGACAGTATCGAACGATACTGCTGGCACGTCAGAGCCAGTGGTGGCAGTATCGATGAGCTCCTCTACTACTGCACCTGTATCGTCGATTACATCTACAGTGCCTGAGCGTGAGGTGGAGTCTACGACAGGTGATCAATTGTCGTTTCAATTTGCCCAAGATTGCTGGGTTAAGGTGGTTGATGCTAAAGGTAGTGTATTGGCGGCAAAGCTATTGCGATCAGGGCAGCAGTTATCACTATCAGGCAATGCTCCTTTTACTATTACCCTAGGCAATGTGCGGGGCGTTTCTCTGGCATTTAATGATAAACCCTTCGTTTTGACCCCTGAACGCGATAAAAATACCCTACGCTTTACTGTGGGCGGTTAAAAATACCGCTTTTAAGAGGTTATCCCCTGCGTTTTGTTATAAAATCCCGCCTCTGGCAATAAGACTCCTGCGAGAAGGACTCAGACATGTTTTTTGAATCGCCGATAAAAAGGCGTAAATCCCGCCAAATTATGGTGGGTGATGTAGCAGTAGGTGGTGATGCCCCTATTTCTATTCAAAGTATGACAAATACCAATACCGAAGATGTTGCCGCGACGGTTGCTCAAATTCAGGCGATACAGGATGCTGGTGCAGATATTGTACGTGTTTCTGTGCCCACCATGGATGCCGCAGAGGCCTTCGGTGCGATTCGTGATCAGGTTGATATTCCGCTGGTTGCCGACATTCATTTTGACTACCGCATAGCCCTGCGTGTCGCTGAGCTGGGTGTTGATTGCCTGCGTATTAATCCGGGTAACATTGGGCGTGAAAAGCGTATTAGGGCAGTTGTCGACAAGGCAAGAGACCTCAATATCCCTATTCGTATTGGCGTTAATGCGGGCTCATTAGAAAAAGATCTACAGAAAAAATACGGCGAGCCTACCCCTGATGCACTGGTTGAGTCGGCGTTACGCCATGTTGATATACTCGACAAACTGGATTTTCAGAACTTTAAAGTGAGTGTTAAGGCGTCAGATGTCTTTATGGCTGTTGCCGCTTACCGCAAACTGGCGGCTCAAATTGAACAGCCGCTTCACTTAGGTATTACTGAGGCTGGGGGCTTTCGCGCCGGTACAGTGAAGTCAGCTGTAGGTTTAGGGGCTTTATTGATGGATGGTATTGGCGATACGCTACGAATTTCGCTGGCAGCAGACCCGGTGCAAGAGGTCAAAGTAGGCTGGGATTTGCTAAAAAGCCTGAAGTTGCGTACCAAAGGTATTAATTTTATTGCCTGCCCCAGTTGTTCCCGACAAAACTTTGATGTCATTGGCACCATGAATGAGCTTGAAACGCGCCTTGAAGATATCACAACACCGTTGGATGTCGCGGTTATTGGCTGTGTGGTCAATGGCCCTGGCGAGGCAAAAGAGGCTGATGTAGGACTTGCAGGCGGCACCCCGAGCAACCTTATTTACATCGATGGTCAGCCGAGCCAAAAGCTTAAGCCCGAAAATCTGGTTAATGATCTCGAACAATTGATTCGCGATAAGGCAGCGGCTAAGGCGCGCGAGCTTGACAATTTGATCGCCAAAGAATCATAGGCTGCACAATAGGGCGTATTTGTTCAGTGGATAAGAATTATTGAATGTCGAAGCTTAAGTCATCTTCTTATTTACATTATAATGCCGCTTTTACAGGCTACATTGAGTTTAGAACATGTTATTAATGATTAGGATACTGCTTTGAGTAAGCTACAAGCCATTCGCGGAATGAATGATTTAGTCCCCGATAATGCCTATATCTGGCAATACCTTGAAGCGACGGTTGCAAAGGTTTTACACAGCTATGGTTACCGTGAGATTCGCTTTCCTATCGTCGAGCCTACAGAGTTATTTAAGCGCACTATAGGCGAGGTGACAGATATTGTCGAAAAGGAAATGTACACCTTTGATGATCGCAATGGCGACAGTATTACATTGCGCCCTGAAGGTACGGCCGGTTGTGTGCGCGCATGTGAACAAAACGGTTTATTGTACCGGCAAACACAGCGGCTATGGTATACAGGCCCCATGTTTCGCTATGAGCGGCCCCAAAAAGGGCGTTTGCGACAATTCCACCAAATTGGTGTTGAAACCTTTGGTATGGCAGGCCCTGATATTGATGCAGAGCTATTATTGCTTACTGCTCGGTTGTGGCGAGAGCTGAGTATCGAGGATAGCGTTACTCTTGAGATTAACTCACTGGGGACTGCCGAATCCAGAGGGCACTACCGCCAGGCGTTGGTTGAGTATTTAACCCGCTATAAAGACCAGCTCGACGACGATAGCCTGCGTCGCCTAACATCGAATCCGCTGCGTATTCTCGATAGTAAAAATGCGCAGACACAAGCGATATTGGCTGATGCGCCTCAATTACATGATTACTTGGACGAGGGATCGCTTGAGCATTTTCAAACGCTAAAGAACATCTTAGACAATGCTGGCATTGCCTATGTGATTAACCCCCGCCTTGTGCGTGGTCTTGACTACTACGGTTACACTGTATTTGAGTGGGTAACCGATAAGCTTGGTGCCCAAGGTACCGTTTGTGCTGGCGGGCGCTACGACGGCCTTGTCAGTCAGCTCGGTGGTAAGCCCACACCAGCGGTAGGTTTTGCGATGGGTATTGAGCGGTTAGTGCTGTTATTGGAGGCGTTTGAGGCGATCCCCGATACAGCTAAGCCCAACCCTGATGTTTATCTCATTGTCGTTGGTGATAATGTATCGGCCTATGCTCAAGCAACGGCTGAGGCACTGCGTAATGCGCTGCCACAACTACAGATAATCACCCATTGTGGGGGCGGTAGTTTTAAAAACCAAATGAAAAAAGCCGATAAGAGTGGGGCTGTGGTCGCTTTGCTTATTGGTGATGACGAAATGGCTAATCAGCAATTAGGCCTTAAGTTTTTACGTGAAGATAAGCCTCAGCAAAGCGTTGAGATCGAGCAGGCAATCAATTTATTGGCATCGCTTGTTTAATTTATTAACCATCAATGTGGGTTTGCAGGGTTCAGCAAACCTATCGCAATAACGATTTAGGAGTAAGGTAGTGGCAACACATATAACAGAAGAAGAACAACTTCAGGCTCTCAAACGCTGGTGGCAAGATAATGGCCGTTTCACCCTATTGCTGGTTATCGTTTTTGCTGCTGCTTATTTTGGTTGGCAAGCTTGGCAAAACCACCAGCAAGCTCAGGCAGAAACCGCATCGGCACTTTATCAGGATCTGCTCGATGCCGTTACACTTAGCCCTGGTGAGGTGCTCACTGATGAAAAACGTACCACTGCCACTTACCTGATAGAACAGTTAAAAGAGAATCATGGTGATTCACTGTACGCAGTTTATGGTGTTATGTTCTCCGCTAAAATGGCGGTTGATAAGGGCGAGCTTACCCACGCGACTGACGCTTTAAACTGGGTGGTGGAACAAACAAGTGATACAGAGATACAAACACTGGCACAGTTGCGCTTAGCGCGTATTAAAGTGGCTGAGGCAGCCTATGATGACGCACTATCACTGGCAAGCTATGATAAAAGTGATGATTTTAGCCCCTTGTTTGCGGAAGTAAGAGGTGATGCTTTAGTCGGAAAGCAAGAGCTTGCCGCAGCGCGTGCAGCCTATGAGCAGGCACTGGAAAAGCTGTCGCCACAAAACAATGTACGTCGCAATTTATTGCAAATGAAACTGGCTGATTTACCTGAAATCAAAGGTGATGCTTAATGTCATTAGTGGTCAAGACGCGCTGGTGGTATTTATTGCTGCCAGTAATGACTTATATGATGGTTGCCTGTTCATCATCAAGTAGTAAAAATGCAGTTAAGCCCGAAGCATTACCCGATACGCGCCAATTTGTGACAACGAAAAAGCGTTGGACTCGCACAGTGGGTAGTGGTTTGGGTAAGTATTATCAGACTATTACCCCTGCTCTGGATGAAGAATATATTTATGCGGCTGATCGCAATGGCCGGGTTAAAGCACTGGATCGAAAAAAAGGTACCACCGCATGGTCTACTAATATCAAAGCCAGTATCTCCGGTGGTGTGGGTAGTGGTGGTGACCTTGTATTAGTAGGTACGGTTGATGGCGAGCTTGTAGCACTTGATCGTCTAAAAGGCGAACCCTTATGGCGCGCTGAGGTGTCGAGTGAAATCCTGTCGCCACCACAGACTAACGGCTCTGTGGTCGTCGTACAAACTAGCGATGGTAAATTGTTTGGTTTTAGCGCTACTGATGGTAAACAACTGTGGCTCTACAGTGTGGCACTGCCTGTGTTAACACTACGCGGGACTGCCGCGCCTATTATTACCGGTAATACGGTAGTCGCTGGTTTTGCCAATGGTAAAGTTGTTGCATTGGCCGCGCGCAGCGGCAGCTTTCTGTGGGAGCAGCGCATTGCGAGACCAACAGGGAGAACAGAGCTTGAACGCATTATCGATATCAATGGCTCACCTGCACTGGCGAATGACATTGTGTTTGTTACCAGTTATCAAGGCCGTTTAGTGGCGATGAGCAGGGCCAATGGCCGCATCTTGTGGAGTAAGGAAAGCTCTAGCTATCAAGGCCCGGTTGTGATTAATGGTCGTGTTTATGTCGTGGGACAAGACAGCCATCTCTATGCCTATGAAGCCGCCACTGGGCGTGTTTTATGGGAAAATAAGCAACTACTAAACCGACAGTTATCTCCACCACAAGGCGTATCTGGATTTTTAGCCGTTTCGGATTATCAGGGTTACCTACATATTATTGACCCGGAGGCCGGTGTTATTCTCGGTCGTACACGTATTGATAGCGAAGGTGTTCGCTCGCCCATGGCCACAGATGGCACCTATTTATATGTGCTCGGCAATGATGGCCGTTTGGCCTCGGTAGCCGTGCATTTACTGAGACCTTGAGTGAGTGCAACGGCACGCTTTACATAGATAAAGTCGCCATTCTTAATAACCAACAGCTAGGGAATTGTCCCTAGCTGAACTTCTGATATAAAGTAGCCAATATGTTACCTGTAATTGCCCTCGTGGGCCGACCGAATGTGGGTAAATCCACACTCTTTAACCGCTTAACGAATAGCCGTGACGCACTAGTGGCTAACTACGCGGGGCTGACACGTGATCGCAAATACGGTGAGGCCGTGATTGACGGCCGGCGCTGTATGCTAGTTGACACAGGCGGGTTAAGTGGCGATGAAGAGGGCATTGATCATGTTATGGCTGACCAGTCGTTGTTGGCTATCGATGAATCGGACATTGTACTTTTTATGGTGGATTGCCGCGCAGGGCTAACCGTTGCCGACCAAGCGATCGCTAAACATTTGCGCCTACAGGGTAAAAAAGTATTTATTGTCGCCAATAAGGTCGATGGTAGTGACCACGATGTGGCGGTAGCGCCTTTTTATGAACTAGGGCTAGGGGATGTTTATCCTACGACGGCAACCCAAGGGCGTGGTGTTAAGTCGCTCATGGGGGATGTCATCGATATGCTAACCCAAGTACTACCTACAGACGAATCGCTTGTTGGTGATGAAAGTAACGCGCCAAAAGGCATTAAAATTGCCGTTGTAGGACGCCCCAATGTAGGTAAATCGACATTAGTTAATCGTATGCTGGGTGAAGATCGCGTTGTTGTTTACGATATGCCCGGCACTACCAGAGACAGTATTTATATTAATTATGAGCGCTTTGACAAGCCTTATACTTTGATTGATACCGCCGGTATTCGCAGGCGTAAAAATGTAAAGTTAACAGTTGAGAAATTCTCAATTGTGAAAACATTGCAGGCTATTGAAGATGCTAATGTCGTGATTTTATTGTTAGATGCACAAGAGGGTATTGTCGACCAAGATCTGCATTTAATGGGGCATGTTATCGATGCTGGTCGTGCGCTTGTGGTTGCTCTTAACAAATGGGATGGTCTAGAGCAAGAAACTAAATTGAGCATCAAGCGAGAATTACACCGGCGTTTACGCTTTATTGATTTTGCCGATGTGCATTTTATTTCTGCATTGCATGGTACAGGTGTTGGCCACTTGTATGAATCTATCGAGCAGGCGTATAAATCAGCCACCGATAAGTTTTCAACCAACCATCTTACCCGTGTGTTACAAATGGCCGTTACAGAACATCAGCCGCCATTAGTGCGAGGCCACCGCATTAAGTTGCGCTACGCCCATACAGGTGGGCATAATCCACCGGTGATTGTTATTCACGGCAACCAAACAGACGAGATCCCTCGGCACTATTTGCGTTATTTGGAAAAAACCTTTCGTCGCGCACTGGACTTACACGGCACACCTATCAGACTGCAATTTAAGAATTCAGACAACCCGTATTCGAATAAGCATCTATCGGATAAACAGCACGCACGTAAACGACGCATTACGCAGACAAAAGATATTAAAAATATCAGTAAAAAATTAAAGCGTAGGCCAGGTAACAAAAGTGGCAATAAAACGAATCATTAAGTAGCATCAGGCTGGGTGTATCATGATAACAATAATTTTATTGTCATTTGCATCGATGGGTGATTGTTGTTAGTGTACGAATGCTTGCTTATTCGTGATTACACGTGACAATAGTGTAGATAATACTATGAGCCCACAGCCTATTTCCCGTTCAATTTCTCACCGTTTAGAACAGCTAATTCTTGATGGTACACTACAACCTGGCCAAAAGGTGCCTTCTGAACGTCAACTATCAGCGCGTTTAGGTGTGTCTCGTTCATTATTAAGAGAAGCGCTAAAAGAGTTACGTGGTCGCGGTGTTATTGAAACCCGACATGGAAAGGGTTCGTTTGTAGTGGGTATGTTGCCCGCACCAGAAGAAGATAATGCATTGTCTCGGCTTTATAACAGCCACCCACGCATGTTGTATGATTTACTTGAAGTCAGGGAGTTGTTAGAGGGGCAGGCGGCGTTTCTCGCAGCTGAACGAGGCACCGAAAAGGATTTTTACCGTATTACGAGTGCATACAACACGCTAGATGCATACGATAGCCAGCACGGTGAATTTATGGATGCGGCACGTCTGGATCACGCTTTTCATCGCACACTGTATGATGCTTCTCACAACCCTATTTTGACTCATACGTTACAAAATTTGATGCAGTTGATGCAAAATAGCATTATTGCCTCTGTGGCGAATCTGTATCATCGAGAGCAACCCAAAGCACAAATCGATAAGCATCACCGACAAATATTTAACGCCGTTATCGAGCGAAAGCCCGATGCTGCTAGAAAAGCAGCGACGAGCCATGTGCGTGATGTACGCGATCGCATGCGAGAGATCGAACAGCAAGAGCAGCGTTTAATTCGTGCTGAAAAGTGGGGTGATATTGATACAACCCCAAATGTTAAATGACACCGTTGATCAAACAGCCATTTTAAATAGTGGCGGTCAATTTTTCACTCTTTAGCATTAATTTATTCTTTATGTACTTATTTCTCGTAATTACTAGCGCGCTATCATCGACGCGCCAAGTGTCAAACTCGATATGGTTGCCAAGCCATATTTATGGACACCCCAGAAAATAATTGGACACTGCTTTTAAATCTGCCTGATTAATTGCTCTCTCGAATGGCGCCATATAGAACGCATGGCGTGGTAATTAAGTGCTAAGGCTACGCCTGTTTTTCCAAAGAAGATATTCAAGCAATCTATCTAATATCTTCCTAAGGTTTATTTTAATGCGTTGAAAAAATGTAACTCATTGATTTTAAATATATTACTATTTAGCTTTGAGTGCATAGAAGACCTCAGTCAGGTCTCATTAAGCCCAGTGGCTTCTTTCCTCCAGTGAGCATTTGCTTAAGAGGGTGTAATAAGTGATTGAATTTGATATGATTTTTGGCTAATTGGCTGGCGAAAACTGACTTAAAAAAGTGTTGCATAGTCGGAATTTCGCCTTATATACTGTTATGAGTATTAAATGAATAAGCTAAGTGCAAATCAAAAAGCCTTCTATAAAGAAGTCTCAAGAATTTTATGGGAAAAGTGGGACCCAATTGGAGTCTACGAACCTGATGCAGAGTGGGATGATGAATATAATAGTTATGTCCCACATGTTTTCCTTTTAGCAATAGAAGGCAAAGATGCGGTTAGAATAGCAGGTTCTCTATCTACATCGGCAGAGAAAAATATTGGGTTAAGTACTGCAAAAGAACATGATTTAAATATTGCAAAACTTATAGTTAAGACTAAACAAGAGATGCTTGGTTAATGCAAATTTATAACAAGTTGCTCAAGGTTACTCCAGTCGTAAAAAACGCGGCTTCCGTGGGGCGTTATGCATCTAAGAAATTTATATTATGAATTTTGAAGAAAAGCTTAAGAAAAAAACTAGAGGAAGGGCATTCTATTATTCTTTTCAAGATGTAGCATGGGCTGCTAGATATGAAGGGATAAGAAAAGCTGGTTTTATTAATTCTGACATTCTTAAATTATCAGAAGTTAAAATTGAAGATGCAGAAAAATTAATAATAGATATTCTATCAACCGATCTTTGTTATAAAAGTAAAGTCATGAGTAAGCATAGCGCGAGAGAATTGGCAAAAGAATTTATAGCGCAGCAAGATAAGCAAGTTCGTTTTTTCACTAATAGTAATGTTCCATACCGTAGTGATGAGAGCTCATGGTCTTTCACACCTATCACGGAAGCAACGATTGATACGGGCTTGATGACTAAAGTTGGTAAACAGCTAGATTCCATGCTTTGGGTTGCGGACATAGACTAATGTCATTGGCTATTAGTAAAGCTGCAGATCGCTGCAAAATAGATAAACCAAATATAATCAAAAAATAGCCTAACAATCAAAGACATTGGGCAAGCTACGCGCTGCTCCGTTTGCACATGCTTTGGGTGTTATGCAATAATTGAGAATACGAAATGAAATATATAATTTTGGTTCTATGTACTATTACACTAGTTGCTTGCGGATCTAGTGTTAATACTAAGCCGCAATCAGAACTCGGTTACAATGGAAAAGCGACAGGTGTCTTTGGGTTTAAAAGCACACAAGAACTTTTAGCTAATTTAAAGTCAGACCCGGAAAATATCATCCGCACTGTTCAAGGAGATTATGGAGCTTGGATTATCGTAAATCACCGTTCAGAATATTCACTTTGGTCATTTACGCCTGAGGAGCATCCAGCCCATCCCTCGGTTGTAAAGAGAACGCCAGTAGAAAAAAATGGAAACATCTTTATTCAAACAGAGGCAAGCTGTAATTCTAAAAAAGAAGTATGTGACCAATTAATTAAATCTTTCATTGAATTAAATAATAAAACGCGAGATTCATTTGGTGCATAACAAACATAGCCACAGGACAAATATTGCTTCTCTCCTTTTTGTACATGGCTTTCAACCATTGTTGCACAAAAAAATCGTTACACAATATTTGCCCGTGCTATAGGCGTTATGGATTTTAGATGATTGAGCTTCGAACTTTGCATAAAACAGATGAGGGTGCTCTCGTTCGACATTTGAATGATAGTCGGGTTACGAAATATCTTTCCTCTAGAATTCCTTCTCCATATACAAGAGAAGACGCAGTATGGTGGATAGAATCAGCTAGCAAAGAGTTGGGGATAGTGAAAGCTATTCATTTTAAAGGCTCATTTTGTGGTATTAATGGGGCTTATACTCAAGAATTTGAGTATTCCCATTCAGCTGAAATTGGCTATTGGCTAGGTTACGATTACTGGAACTTCGGTATAGCTACTGAAGCATTAATTACTTTCTCAAATTATATTTTTGAAAATACGGAAATAAAGAGATTGTTTAACCCAGTAACGTCATTAAATGTAGGCTCTTTAAGAGTTCTAGAGAAGGCCGGTTATAAATTGGAAGGGGTGTTAAAAGCAGCAGTGTTTCATGATGGCTTCTACGTAGACGAACACTTGTACGCAAAAGTCCATCTATAACAATGCGCTGCAGCCTGAGGTCAAACTTTGGGCACAACTGAGATGGCGTTTAAGAAAATGTTTATACAAGAAATACAAGAATGCCATTGGGATGAAATTTTGCGCATCCAAGAAGAGGCTTATCGAGAGGTGGGCTCTGAAGAGTTAAGTGTACTCAAAAATAAACAAGAATACTCTCCGTCTACCTGCTTAGTGTCGGTTTCTAAAACGAATGAAGTACAGGGTTATCTTTTAGCTCACCCGTGGTCTGGTAAAGAACCACCGAAGCTGTTCAAAATGTTACCAAGTATTAGTGATCCTGACTGTTTATACCTTCACGACATGGCTATTTTTTCAACATTTAGAGGGGCAGGTTTAGGTGCTAAGTTGGTAAAGCATTTGTTTTCAATTGTAAAAAGTCAGCAACTAAATACAATTACTCTTGTTGCTGTCCAAGATTCTTGTAGGTTTTGGGCTAATAATGGTTTTAATGTAATTACAGGTATAAGAGTCGATTCAAGTTATGGTAATGATGCTGTACTTATGGAAATCTCACTACCCATATAACAAAGCCATCAATCTGACGTCTTTTCCGTTGCTCGTTTTTATGCTTGAATAGTACAAAACCAAACAACTACAAAGCTGTAGTTTATGGCGGCGTTATGTGCTGTCGTTTTATCCGCGATAGTATTTTCAATTGAGATGTTTATTAAAAGTATGGGTGATATATGAGTACGCAATCTGATGACATTAAAGAAACATATGCGGTCTTTGCTCCTGAAAATAGTAATGCTTGTATTTCAGGAGCACTCATTAGTGTTAATGTTCAAATAGATGAAGACGTGAATTGGGTGTGGACGCATCTTCCAAATGGCCAGAGTGCAGTTACAGGTTATCAGGTGATTAAAAAAGAATCTCACCAACATTAGTAAGCACATAACAAATGACTATGGTTCAAAATCAAGTATTTAAGCCATTTTTTCATCCTAATAGGTATTATTTTTTACCATTATATTGAGAATAGTTAGCTGCTTTCTCATACAAGCTACAAGCGCAGCGATCTCTTTTCTATTGAAAGAGCCTAATTCGGGTAGCTCACTCATTAATGTATAAGCCAATACTTTCCCAACGCCTTTAGCACTTAATAATAGATCACGTGTTTGTCGCCATTCAACGATACTATCAATCAGTTTATCGAGTTGTTTAGTGCTGGTGTCGATACCGATATTGAGCCCTGTGTTGTTTATAAGGTAAGCTATCTCCGCTTTGCTATTCGGGCTCGGGGCCCACATGACTATTCGAGTTATGCCTAGTGAGTGTTTGCTGCGTTGATACTTGTTAGCGGTCTTAACGAACCTGTCAATCAACGAACTGCAACAGACAAGGCCTTGGGTGGCCGCCCAAGGTGGGTCTCAATTTACCCGTTTAACAAAAGGATTTAAACCATACCAAGCGCTCAAGCGGGACAAAGCACTGCGCGCTTTTCCCCTTAGCTGGGCGTTATATGTGCTAAGAAATAATCCAGATGAAATCTCTACTATTTATAATTCTTAGTTTGTGGTGCTCATGGCATTTCACTGAAATTTCATCAGGTGGCTGCCAAATAGCACTGATGCTTTTTTGTAGAGGGTATCAGTGTTGAATGCAGTCGACCTGCTCTATATATTCTGATGTCATATGGCACGACCATGACTCGGCAGTGCCTTGGCTGTGCGCATTAATGGGGTTGAGAATGTTGTGGGTGCTAAGATGACAAGTGCTTTTTGTATTGAGCTCTTATAGATTGTGTAATCAATAAGAGTATTTATAGCGCATCGCACTGCCAGCCCCAGCCCCCTAAGCGGTTGGCCATAAATTGGGCTTGTTGTTCACAATAGCCAGCATCGTTATTGGCTTTCCATAAGACTTTTGCGGTATTGGGCGCTTCATTATCTTTGTAGTAGGTGACTTCACAGGGCAGTGTAGCTGGTGAGTTAGGATGATTGATTAAAATGCGCCGAGAGAGGCCATTGAGTGTGCACTGGTAGCCGATGTTGCTGTAATTTGTGGTTGTGGGTTCTGGGGCCGGTGTTGGTTGGCGCTGTATGACACCTGTAACGGGCTCGCCTAACTCGTGATGATCGGCTTGTACCCCTAGAGTAGTACTCAAAATTAACACGGTGGCGATAGCTGGGATACGTATATTCACGGTGGTGGCTCCTCTGTCTTGCTGGCGGCTAAAATCGTTATTTGTATAGTATAGGCCGTAATTGCAGGTTATACCTTATTCATCCTCATGGGTAAGCGCGATTACTTCACATTGGGCGCTGCCAGCGCTAAATCTTGCCGTTAGCTGGTCACCTGGCGCTAGTGCCCGGCTGTTGCGCACAGGGGTTTGCTGCTGGTCACTGACAATACTGTAGCCGCGTTTAAGGGTGTGTAGCGGGCTTACGGCATCCAGTAGCAGAGCGCTATTGGCAATGGTATTTTGTTTTGCTGCCAGTAGTTGGCCGATGGTATCAATTAAGCGCTGTTGATGGTGTTGAACACGTTGTTGCAGTAGTGAAATTGTCGCTTGGGGATGTTGTTGTTCAAGTCGCCATTGTTGCTGAGATAGCTGGTGACTGGCATGATTTAAGCGGGTATTCATCAGTTGTATTAGCGATTGAACTCTGTAGTGAAGTTGCTGTTGCTGGGCTCGAATGCGCTCTCCCGGGTGGCGCAGGCGTTTAAAAAGGTGCAGTAGGCGGGCATTGCTTGCGGCAATCGCTTTTTTTATCTGTAGCGTGAAGTAGTTGTGATAGTTGTCAAAGGTTTGCTGCCATTCGCTGATATCAGGTACAGCTATCTCAGCACTTGCCGATGGGGTGGGTGCGCGTACATCGGCGACAAAGTCAGCAATCGTAAAATCGATCTCATGGCCTACAGCGCTAATAATAGGTAGGCTGCAATCGGCGATAGCTCTGGCAAGTTGCTCGTTATTAAATGCCCATAAGTCTTCAATTGAGCCGCCGCCGCGCCCAATAATGAGCACATCCAATGGTGAGTGTGTAACGTGGGCTTGAGTATTTGATGATAGCTGTTCGGCTTTTAATAGGCCATTGATTAAGCTGGCAGGTGCGTCATCGCCCTGAACCAGTGCGGGAATGACCGTTACGGTAGCGATGGGGTAGCGACGCTTTAGGACTGTCAGTATGTCGTTGACTGCGGCACCGGTGGGCGAGGTAATAATACCGATATGCTGTGGCATCTCTGGCAGGGTTTGCTTGCGCGACTCGTCAAATAAACCCTCTTGTTGCAATTGTTGTTTCAATGCCTCGTAAGCTTGTTGCAGGTTCCCGTGGCCTGCAAGCTCCATATGCTCAACGATTAGCTGATAATCACCGCGTGCCTCATAGAGACTAACCCGTGCTCTGACCACCAGCTGCTGCCCATTTTTGGGTTGCCATTGAACGTAGCGGTTGCGTGGTTTAAACATAGCGCACTTGATCTGTGCTTTGGCATCTTTCAAGGTGAAGTACCAGTGTCCTGAGCCGTGTTGTACCAAATTAGAGAGCTCTCCTGATACCCAAATCAGTGATAAGTGGGTTTCTAGTAGCTGTTTAGCTTTGCGGTTCAGTTGCCCTACAGAGAGTATGGTCTTATCGGGGGTGGTTACTGATGGGTTTGTCATTCATATCTCTTTGTGGGTGTTGTACGCAGTTCGTGTGCAGGCTTTTGGGTCTATACTGATGTTAATCGCCCGAATTGTGGCTTATTTAGCGTTAATGTCAATGAGTAGCTGCTTTTAAGGCCGCTAGTCGATGGTTCGTAGTTTACCCTATTGCGCTAAAGCGTTATAATTGCCGGTTAATTTCCGCGGGTTTGATCATGGTGGGTTGTGTTGTTGGCACAGCTTATAGTGGTATTCTACCTCGGCTCCCTATTTTATGGATGGCGTTATGCCATTGAGCTCAATTTGAGGTTAACAAGTTCTATGCTGCGAATTACCCAGGAAGCGCTGACATTTGATGATGTTCTTCTAGTGCCCGGTTATTCTTCTATCACTGCGAAAGATGTTTCGCTGCAAACTCAACTTACGCGCAAAATTCAACTGAATATTCCCTTGCTGTCAGCGGCGATGGATACAGTAACAGAGTCGCGCTTAGCGATTTCTCTGGCCCAGGAAGGCGGCATTGGTATTATTCATAAAAGCATGTCAATTGAGCAGCAGGCTCTTGAGGTGCGTGCGGTGAAAAAGTTTGAAGCCGGCGTTGTCAGAGACCCCATTACGATAGAGGCCAATGCGACTATTAGCGATTTGGTGAACTTGACCCAAAACAATAATATCTCTGGTGTGCCTGTGCTTGAAAATGGCGAATTAGTCGGTATTGTGACCGGGCGTGATGTGCGCTTTGAGACCAATATGGATGCATCGGTAGCCAGTATTATGACGCCGAAACAGCAGTTGGTTACCGTTAGTGAAGGCGCAAAGCCCGATGACGCAAAAGCACTATTGCACAAACACCGCATTGAAAAAGTGCTCGTGGTGAACGAACGCTTTGATTTGTGTGGTTTGATTACAGTTAAAGATATTAATAAGGCAGAGAAGTACCCTAATGCCTGTAAAGATCCCGAAGGTCGTTTACGTGTCGGTGCATCTATAGGTACAAGCCCAGACACCGATGATAGAGTGGCCGCATTGATCGATGCCGGTGTCGATGTATTGGTAGTCGATACGGCACATGGGCATTCTTACAATGTGATTGAGCGTGTACGTAAGATTAAACAGCAATACCCTCAGGTGCAGGTCATTGGCGGTAATATTGCAACGGCTAGTGCGGCAAAAGCACTGGTAGAGGCCGGTGCCGACGGTGTTAAGGTGGGTATTGGCCCCGGTTCTATCTGTACTACACGTATTGTTAGTGGTGTGGGTGTACCCCAAATTTCTGCCGTTGCCAATGTGGCTGAAGCGCTAAAAGATACCGATGTTCCGGTGATTGCCGATGGTGGTATTCGCTTTTCTGGGGATGTGGCAAAAGCGATTGTTGCCGGTGCTCACTGTGTCATGATGGGCTCTATGTTTGCCGGTACTAAAGAGGCACCGGGTGAAGTGGAGCTTTATCAGGGGCGAACGTATAAATCCTACCGTGGCATGGGTTCTCTCGGTGCTATGGCAAAAACCCAAGGCTCGTCTGATCGCTATTTCCAAGAAGGTAGTGCGGTTGAGAAGTTGGTACCTGAGGGCATTGAAGGGCGGGTTCCCTACAAGGGGGCTTTGTCAGCGATTGTGCACCAGTTAATGGGTGGGCTGCGCTCGTCAATGGGGTATACCGGCTCGGCTGATATTAAGACTATGCGCACTCAACCAGAGTTTGTGCGTGTCACAACCGCCGGCATGGGTGAGAGTCACGTGCACGATGTTCAAATCACCAAAGAAGCGCCTAATTACCCTGTAGGCAGCCGATAAATTACATCTCACCGTTGGTTTGGTGAGATGTTTTTTTTAATCAATAGCGGAGCCTGGCTCCGCTATTGTGTTTTAGTCGTATGCTTATGTGCATACAGACATAATATTCTAACTCCCAGAGACTGTGAGACCGCAAACCTATGACGCAAGATATTCATGCTCAGCGCATTTTAATCCTCGACTTTGGCTCCCAATACACCCAGCTAATCGCCCGTCGTATCCGGGAAATCGGGGTGTTTTCAGAGATCCGTGCATTTGATGTGACACTTGAGGATATCCGCGCTTTTGCGCCTAAAGGGATTATTTTATCCGGTGGGCCTGAATCTGTAACAGGTACTGAGTCACCTCGCATTCCTGATGGCCTGTTAGAGATGGGGTTGCCGGTATTAGGTATTTGTTATGGTATGCAGGCGATGGCCGAACAGCTCGGTGGTGCGGTAACGTGTTCTGATGTGCATGAATTTGGATACGCACAAGTGCGCTCACAAGGTGAAAGTGCACTGCTTAGTGGTGTGAAAGACCATGTCGATCACGATGGTAACAGCGTGTTAGATGTTTGGATGAGCCACGGTGATAAAGTAACGGCGCTGCCAGAGGGGTTTGCACTCATGGCATCGACACCATCGTGCCCGATTGCAGGTATGTACAACGAGGCACGCAATTTCTATGGTGTGCAATTTCACCCCGAAGTGACACATACTCTACAGGGCACGCGTATTTTTGAGAACTTTGTCTTAGGGGTTTGTCAGTGTGAGCCCCTATGGACAGCGGCTAATATTGTCGATGACGCGATTGCTCGGGTACGTGCTGAGGTCGGTGATGATAAGGTTCTGTTGGGTTTATCCGGTGGTGTGGACTCCTCGGTAGTGGCGGCCTTACTGCACCGCGCTATTGGCGATAAACTAACTTGTGTGTTTGTTGATAATGGCCTGTTGCGCAAGCAAGAGGGTGATCAGGTCATGGATATGTTCGCCAAAAATATGGGGGTTCATGTTATACGCGTCGATGCAGAGACATTGTTCCTTGAGCGCCTTGCAGGTGTTGCTGACCCTGAGCAAAAACGCAAAATTATTGGCAATACATTTATTGATGTCTTTGATGAGCAGGCAACTGCACTAAAAAATGTTAAATGGTTGGCACAGGGTACGATTTACCCTGATGTGATCGAGTCAGCCGCTTCGAAAACCGGTAAAGCCCATGTGATTAAATCCCATCATAATGTAGGTGGCCTACCTGAGGATATGCAATTTGAATTAGTTGAGCCACTGCGCGAATTGTTTAAAGACGAGGTTCGCAAGATTGGCTTAGCGCTAGGGCTGCCTTACGATATGGTCTATCGCCATCCCTTTCCGGGGCCAGGCTTAGGTGTGCGCATTTTAGGTGAGGTAACAAAAAGCCACGCTGATATTTTGCGTGAAGCCGATGCTATCTTTATTGAAGAGCTACACAATGCCGATTGGTACCATAAAACCAGTCAGGCGTTTGCGGTCTTTCTACCGGTTAAGTCTGTCGGTGTTGTGGGTGATGCGCGTCGTTATGAATGGGTTATTGCATTGCGAGCGGTTGAGACGATTGATTTTATGACTGCTCGTTGGGCGCACTTACCGTATGAGCTGTTAGAAAAAGTCTCTAACCGGATTATCAATGAGATCAGTGGTGTATCTCGTGTCACCTACGATGTTTCCAGTAAGCCACCGGCTACTATTGAGTGGGAGTGATTTCACGTCTAGCCGTGTCTGGCATCTACAAGTAATGAGCCTGCCTTAACCCATTGTTATCAATGGGTTTTTTGTTTTTATGGTAGGTGATTTTAAGCACCTTCTAGCATCACCAAGCAAACTTTTTTTCATGGTATTGGCTTTTAGTAACTATTTGTTATCTAAAGAAAGGCCCTTTAAAAACCGCTAGTTTTCATCATGGTATAAAGAGGGTCTTTATCATTGATAAAAAGTAAGGTGTATACATCTTCTATGTTGCCATTTAGCAACGGCTTGGCATGTTGACACCCAAGTAATATCCTGTTTTTTTCGCGGTCACAGATTCTATCTAGTTAAGGTACAACATTAATTATAATCTATGCCTTGACAGGCTAGGACGGTTGTCCTAATCTGGTTGGGTCGAGTGTCCTAGTAGATGTCATGAGTAATAGTACAAAAGATAAAATAATTGATATGGCGGACTTGCTGTTTTATCAGCAGGGTTTTGAGTATACGTCGTTTGCCGATATTGCTGGAAAGGTGGGGATCTCGCGTGGAAATTTCTATCATCACTTTAAGAGCAAAGACGAGATACTAAAGACTGTTGTTGAGCGGCGATTGTCCAATACTCAACAAATGTTGGATAACTGGTATAAAGCTGAAGCCTCTGCGGAGGGGCGGATCAAGTGTTTTATTAATATCCTAGTAAAGAATCGCGCCAAGATAAAACTATATGGCTGCCCTGTGGGAACATTGACGACGGAGTTAGGGAAGCTCTCACATCCTTCTTTGAGGGATGCGAATAAAGTGTTTACCTTATTTAAAGATTGGCTTTCTCGACAATTTGAAATGCTGGGCAAAGAGGCTGTAGAGGCAGAAAAGTTAGCCATGCAGTTGTTAGCGCGTAGTCAGGGGGCGGCGACTGTGGCCAGCGCATTTCAAGATGAACACTTTCTTTATCAGGAAGTAGAGACACTTAACCAGTGGCTTGTTGATGTTATTTAAAGAAGTTTTGATTTTTAAGTCATTAAATAGAGTTTAATAATGTTTATTGTTTTTTTAAGGTTTGCTGAAAATAAGGCAATGGCGGCTGAATATATGGAGGCGCATAAAGCCTGGATTGAGAAAGGGTTAAGTGAAGGTGTTTTTTTTGTGGTTGGCAGTCTAAAGCCTAATGGTGGTGGTTGTATTTTTGCTCAAGAATCTGAAATAAAACTATTAGAAAAGCGTGTGCATGAAGACCCTTTTGTAGAGCAAAACATTGTTGACGCAGAAATCATTGAAATTGAGCCATCGAAAGTCGATGAGCGGATTAACTTTTTAATGAAATAGGTTGATTGCGAAGAAAGAATTTATGACAAGTACATTTGAAGGTTTTGATGGAAAATTGCGTTGTTCGTGGTGTAGCGCCACAGAGGACTATATTACCTACCATGATCAGGAATGGGGTTTTCCCGTTAGTGACGATTACCGTCTGTTTGAAAAAATCTGCCTGGAAGGGTTTCAAGCAGGTTTAAGTTGGCGAACTATTCTTACTAAACGAGAGAGTTTTAGAAAAGCCTTCAAACAATTTGATTTAAATAAGGTAGCAAAGTTTACGGATAAAGATGTTGAGAGGCTATTGCTTAACGAAGGCATTGTTCGTCATCGTGGAAAAATAGAAGCTACAATTAATAACGCCAAACGTGCAAAAGAAATGATTAAATCTGAGGGGTCGCTAGCGGCGTTCTTCTGGCGTTATGAGCCTGAAACTACCCCTTACTCGCCGCAAACTGTGTCTACATCGCCAGAATCGGTTGCTATTTCAAAAGAGTTAAAAAAACGAGGCTGGAAGTTTGTAGGGCCAACCACTGTGTATGCATTTATGCAGGCTATGGGGTTAGTCAATGATCATGCTGAAGGCTGTTTTTATCGAGAGAAAGTTGCAAAAGCACGAAAGACATTCAAGAAGCCGAAATAAATTTTATCTAATAAATTGTAGTGGCTAATATTCGAAATGACATTTTGCAAGGATAGGTTTACATTAACTCTGACTCATACTTAGCTGAAAATAGCACCAATAACGGACGTTACTCATTATGAGTAGGGTAGTTAATACAATGTAGCTCTTAAGGAAGCCCGAGTTAAGGAACTGAATAACAACTCATTCAAGATTTTAATTCCCAGTTAAGTGTGAAAAGATATGTGTGAAAATCATCCATCAATGTCATAACAGACTATAAGATCAAATGACCCATTTATACGAACCTTTTCAGCCTTTGTTAACAGATTCAGGCCTTCAGCGCTTCTCATTTAAAAAGAGGCAATATCCAGTGAGTGCGCAGTTGAGGGGCATTGTACACTCGTACTTACAGGTCAGCACACTAGAGCCTTCAGATTACCCTATAATTCCCGATGGAACGCAGGCGCTTTTTGTCAGTCAGTATGGGACGTTGATATCGGGTGGGGTTACTCAAGCGCTAAACCTTAAGTTGCCTGCCGCTGGCGAATACTTCGGCGTTCGTTTCTATCCTGGTGCTCTGCGTCATTTATTTAGGGTAGATATAAACGAAATCGGTAATTGTACAGTGGGTGGAGATTTTCTCCCTTCGCCATTTGTTGCGAGGCTTCATGAAGTTATCTACCAATATTCGAATTTTAATTCTCGCGCTAAGATCTGTGATCAATGGTTATTACGGCAATTAGAGCAGCAACCTATTAATGCATTTGATCGGGCTCTTGCCGTTATCTATAAATCCCACGGAAATATCAATATTACACAAGACTTGGCCGCTTATGTTGGGGTAAGTAGTAGGCACTTAAGTCGGATTTTTCAGCAGCATACAGGCTTTAGTACTAAATCATTTACACAGATCATTCGCTTCCAGCATGCATCTAGATATCTATCTGAACAACCAGAAAATTCATTGCAAGTAGCACTAAAAACAGGGTATTTCGATCAGTCTCACTTGCTAAAAGATTTTAGAGTCAGATTGAAAGATAATCTTGTGCCTTTTTTTAGTCGCTTTATGTCCGATTTTTACAATAGATACCCAGTGTAAGTAAGTAAAATCCTCTCCGATCAATTCATGAATATAATAGGTGGAGGTTTAAATGCAATATTCTAAGATACAAGTTTTAGAAATGGGGGAGGGAGGATTCTTTGGAGAGGGTAATGCTCAGCTTCCGAATTCAAACATGTTAATGATTGATGAAATTTATCATCTTTCAAAAACGGGCGGGGACTATGGCCGAGGGCTGCTAAAAGCCAGTTTAGACATCCATCCTGACCAGTGGTTTTTCTCCTGTCATTTTAAGAATGATCCGGTAATGCCCGGATGTTTAGGGCTTGATGCACTGTGGCAGTTGTTAGGTGTGTTTCTCGGGTGGTCAGGTTTATCTGGCAAAGGGCGTGCTTTAGGTGTTGGTCAAGTAAAGTTCAGTGGGCAAATATTCCCCGATGCCGGTTCCATAGATTATTTGCTTCACATTAAACGTGTCATAAAAAAACCTCTGGCAATGGGAATTGCCGATGGAAAGGTTATTCACAATGGAAAGGTTATTTACCACGCATATAATTTGAAAGTTGGTTTAATTCAAGGAAATAATTGATCCATGCTGTGCTGTAGCAATATCTTAATTTGCCC
>Ga0193963_1000089_pt1 | contig 43351 bp, 40 predicted proteins | sample FB_6_MG_FD_140359 | JGI IMG/M metagenome (GOLD analysis project Ga0193963, IMG submission 140359) | Microbial mat bacterial communities from the Broadkill River, Lewes, Delaware, United States - FB_6_MG | ecosystem: Environmental > Aquatic > Freshwater > River > Microbial mats | place: USA...
AAAATGGCGATGTTTTATTTAAAATTATTGCCTCACCTAATGGAATAGTAGCTATTGTATAAAAGAACATTAACATTGCTACTGTTCCAAAAAATCCTCTTAAAAAAAGTAAGTGTAACTTTGAAGTATTAATATATACAGAGACTTTTTTAAAGCTATATAAAATAATCATAACACCTAAAAGATTTCTATAAAACACTATCTCAATAGGATCCATACTATCTGATAAGACTTTGGCAACTGCACCACTTAGTGCAGCTATCATCGCGCTTAAAAGCATAAATAATACACCCTTGTCTATTAATTTTAATTTTGATAATAATTCATACTTATTTAACATTTAATTCCTTTGTGGGCATTGTAGTTGCAATTTATAAAAAAGGACTTAAAAATAGATATTTAAAAGCTAATAAATAACAAATTTCATGTATTATTCCAAAAATAATATTTTAAGGAATATAGTGGCAGTAAAATATGCAAGATACGAAGATATAAATAAAGAACAATTAAAAATTGATATAGAAAAAATAAAAAATTCTATAGGAAAGGTAAAACATGAAGATTTTCAACATTTATTAAAATTAGAAAAATGGGGAAGAGCTTTAAGCTTTAGTGGGTATTTAATCATATTTATAATAAATTTTTTAGAAATCACTTCATATGCTCTAGGAAGCATTAGTTTCTGGAGTTGTGCACTGTTATCTGCAAGTTTTTTAGGTATAGCAAATGTATCGCGTTGGGCTAATGTTGCTCATCCAATTCTTCATGGAGCTTACGATAAAGTTCCCAATATTCCAAAAAGATACACTAAAGCTGGTTTTGCAAAAAACAATAGAAGATATTTAGATTGGTTAGATTGGATTAAACCTGAAGCGTGGATTTATGAGCATAATATAATGCATCATTATCATTTAGGTGAAGATGATGATCCTGATAATGTTGAAAATAACTTACAATGGCTTATTCGTTCAAAAACACCAATGTGGGCTAGATATCTATTTGTTTATGCATTTGCTGGGACTTGGAAGTTTACTTATTATGCACCAAATACTCTAAAAATTCTAGAAAACAAAAAACGTCGTAAATTAAAAATGGCACAAGTTAATAATTATGAAGTAAGTCCGTTCAAAAGAAATGGAGCTATTTTATGGAAACAATATATTCTTCCATATTTTATGGTTAGATTTATTCTTATTCCTTTACTTTTTATTCCTTTAGGATTAGAAGCTGTTTTTAATGTCTTTGTTATTACTTTAATCGCTGAATATATAGCAAACCTTCACTCCTTTTTAGTAATTGTTCCAAATCATTCTGCTGAAGATATATACAGATTTGATAAACCACATAAATCACAGGGTGAATTTTATTTACGGCAAATTATGGGAAGTGTAAATTATAAAACAGGTACAAACTTAATTGACTTTTCACATGGTTGGTTAAATTATCAAATAGAGCATCATTTATTTCCAAACTTATCTCTAAGTCAATATCAAAAAATTCAACCTCTAATAAAAGATTTATGTGCTAAACATAATTTAGAATATAGACAAGAGAATGTTTTTAAAAGAATGAAAATGACAGTAGAATTAATGGTAGGAAAAACAAAACTTTTAAAAGTAGAAAGTATTTAAATTAATATTTTTTAAGTAGAGATTTTTCTTCTTCTATTGAAAGATAACGCCAAGTTCCACTTTCAATTATTGGGTTAAAACTACCAATACTAATACGACTTAAAGTCAAAACTTTCAAAGGTGTTCCAAATTTTGGGTCTTTAAGTGCTCCAAAAAGTCTACGAATATGTCGATTTTTTCCTTCTTCAAGTTCAATTTTTAGTTTTGTTTTTGCTCCACCAAAACCAAGCTTTTGAACTTTTGCTTTAAGTAATCCAAACTTACTTTCTATGCCATCATTAGCCATTAAGATATGCTCAGATGTTACATGGCCCCTAACCCATACTTCATATATTTTTTTACAATTTCCTGGTTTTGTTAGCATGTTATTTATTTTGCCATTTGTAGTAAATAATAAAAGTCCTCTCGATTCTAAATCAAGTCTCCCAATTGGCATCCAACCTTTATCATAAGCCCATTGTGGTAAAAGATCATAAACTGTTTTTCGCCCTTTATCATCTGACCTTGTCACCAAAAAGCCTTTAGGTTTATTAAGTGCTAACAGTTTAGCAGTATTATTTATTGTATTATTCATTAAATTATTTCCTTAGATTAGTTTACAGTGTACTAGTTTATTAGTTAAAGTATGATTCTTATAAAGATCATATTTATTATAAGGTCAAGTTATAGGCTTTAAAAAGTATGGGGATTTTAGAAAATATCTAGAAAAAAAAGAAGAAGAAAATCAACTTTAAACTATAGAGAAATGGCTTTTAAAGTAAAAGAAAAAATCTTTAAGATATACGATTAAAGATTAAAACAGTTTATATAAAACCATTCATAAAATTAGCCTATAAAAGCATAGAGGCACTTTTATGTGCAATTGGACCTTTTCCTTTTCCTAAGTTTGGAGCATTTTTTATAGCTTTATATATAAACTTATTTGAAATATTTATTGCTTGAGTTAAATCTTTTCCTAAAGCTAAATTTGCTGCAATTGCACTTGAAAAACTACAGCCCGTGCCATGTGTATTTCTTGAAATTAGAAGAGGTGTCTCGAATTTTTTAATCTCTTTATTTGAATATAAAATATCAATACTTTTATCTTCTTCAATACTATTTTTTATAATTGTTGCACATTTTAACTCTTTAATTTTATCAATACTATTATTGTTAGAATCATAATCAAAAAGTGCCTTTGCTTCAAACTGATTAGGAGTTATTATAGTCACATAATCAAAGAGTGTTTTCATATTTGTAACTGCATCTGCACTTAAAAGCATTGAACCTGCTTTTGAGATAAAAACAGGATCTAAAACAATAGGTATATCTAAATCTTTTATAAGCTCTCTTACCGTATCAATTATCTCATTTGAAAAAAGCATCCCTATTTTTATAGCACTAACATCAAAATCTTCAAATACCATTTCAAGTTGTTCTTTTACAAACTGTGCACTTACTTCACTAATACTTTTTACACCGGTTGTATTTTGAGCCGTTAAAACAGTAATAACAGAACAACCAAAAACTGAAAATGCCTCGAATGTTTTTAAATCTGCTTGAATGCCAGCTCCACCACTACAATCACTTCCTGCTATTGATAATACTACTTTCATTTATAACCTTATAATTTAGATCTCAATATATTAGACTTTACTTAAAAAACTCATTATACTTTTTTGATTCCCATAATCGTATATAATTTTTATAAAAAAGAATATTAAGTAAAGCTCCAATGATAGCAGCAAATGAATCTTTTTGTGCATCCCAAATATCACCTTGTGATCCTAAGAAAGCTATACTTAATTCTGGATATAAACTTAAAACTACTAGCCATTCTAATATTTCATATAATATCGATATCGAAACAATAAGTGAAAAAGTAAAGAATAAAGCAGTTTTAACACTAGTTACACTTGGCACAATCATCTCAAATAATATTCTAAAAAGAAGTAACCCAAATAAAAAATGTACGACTCTATCAAAGTGATTTCTTTCAAAACCAAAAAAATGTGTTATATAATCAAAGTAGATCATTTCAGCATAGGTATAATGAGCCCCCAATGCATGAAAACTTGAAAATATTAAAATAAGAATCATACTTAAAAAAGTGTAATTGTATTTCATATCCATCCAAATAACAAAAGGAAAAAAAATAAATACTAATATATTTTCAAGAAACCAATCTTCCGGATATCTAGGATTTATGGCCATTAGGATCCAAATTGATATATAGATAATATAAATAATTTTATGTGATTTATCCATAATATTTTCCTATTTATCATAAGCTTTTATTTAATATCTAATGACTCATTATTTTTAAAGTAATATCATATTGTAACAATTAATTTAATGTTACTATTTTATAATTACTCAAAAATTAAAATACTTAGTCCCTTTTATTTAAATTATAGTTTTTATTAAAAGATAAAAATATTTATAATATCTTAATAATTTAAAAAATATTATACCTTAAATAATTATTAATAAAAATAAAATCTATCTAGTAAAAAAATATTATTAAAAATTAAATAATTTAGTAACATAATAATATATAAAACTAAAAAAAATTTTAATTGTAAAAAAGAGAATAAACACTATTTTATTTTATACATTGTCCTATACTTGTATTAAGGTATCACGAATTTGCATGTAAGCTATTAAAAACTCAAATAGCATTCTCCAAAAAAGTTCCATGAAAAAAAATACCATAACAAAAAAAAGAAGAAATAACACTTTTTGCTTTTTATTTAGAAGTTTCCATAAAAAATCTTTTCCATTGTTGTATGAAGTATTTAATAGTTTATATTTATTAATAACCAAAAAAAATGTAAACCATAAACAAATAGGTAAAATAAGTGCACCTAGATAATAAAACAATATTAAAATGTCAGTACTAATAAAAGTTTTAAATGTAAGAAAATCGATAAAAGATGAATTAAAAATACTACTTTCCAAATAAAACCTTTCTTGAAATAAGAAATATTATATCTAAAAAAATATAACTAATGATTTAATTATTTAATAAGGTATATATTTAAAAATGACGCAGTATCAAGAAAAAGATACTGCTTTGTTTTATTCCCACTCAATAGTTGCTGGTGGTTTAGAAGATATATCATAAACAACTCTATTAATACCATCAACTTCATTGATAATTCTTCTTGAGATTGTTTCTAATATTTCATGTGGAATATATGCAAAAGTTGCAGTCATACCATCTGTTGCATTTACTATTCTTACACAAACAGTATTGTCATAAGTTCTATTATCACCCATAACTCCTACTGATTTTACGTTTAGTAATACAGTAAATGCTTGCCAAGTTTTATCATAGTAACCAGTTGATCTTAATACATCTAGCATAATAGTATCAGCTTTTCTTAAAATTTCTAAATCTGGAGAATTAACATCACCCATAATTCTAATAGCAAGACCAGGTCCAGGGAAAGGATGACGACCAATCATATCACTTGGAAGTCCAAGTTCAAGTCCTAAAAGTCTTACTTCATCTTTGAAAATTTCTCTTAATGGTTCGATTAACTCAAATGTCATCCAATCAGGTAATCCACCAACATTGTGGTGTGATTTAATAGTTTTAGAAGGACCTTTAACTGATACTGATTCAATAACATCAGTATAAAGTGTACCTTGAGCTAAGAACTCAATACCATCATGTTTTTTAGCTTCTTTATCAAATACTTCGATAAATGTTTCACCAATAATTTTTCTTTTTTTCTCAGGATCTGTCACACCTTCAAGTTTTGTAAGAAATTCATTACTTGCATCAACAGTAATTAAAGGAACTCCTCTTGCTTTAAACATTGCTTCAACCTGAGGTCTTTCATTTGCTCTTAATAAACCATTGTCAACAAATACTGGTACTAATTGATCGCCAATTGCTTCTGCTAAAAGCGTAGCAACTACAGAACTATCAACTCCACCTGAAACACCACATAATACTTTTTTATTTCCAACTTGTTCTTTTATTTTTGCAATTTGTTCTTTTGCAAAAGAACCCATATTCCAAGTTGATTCACAATGACAAATATGTTTTGCAAAGTTTTTAAGAAGTTTACTTCCTTCATCTGAATGATATACTTCTGGATGGAATTGGAAAGCATAGATATTTCTATGAGTATCTGCAATTGCTGCATATGGTGAATTTTCACTTGTTGCAATTTTTTCAAAACCTGTAGGAATATTCTCTACTCTATCCCCATGTGACATCCAAACAGTTTGCCCGTCTGTTGTATCTTTGAATATTGGGTTTTCTTTTTCAAAGTTTAACTTTGCTTTTCCATATTCATGGTGATCTGCAGGTATTACAGAACCGCCAAAGTGTTGTGAAATTAATTGCATACCGTAACAAATTCCTAAAATTGGAAGACCAAGCTCAAAAATTGTTGTATCAGGATGATAAGAATCTTCAGCATAAACAGAAGCAGGACCTCCCGAAAGAATAATACCTTTTGGTGTTCTAGCCATTATATCTTCAATACTCTCACTATAAGGTACTATTTCAGAATAAACACCTGATTCTCTAAGTTTTCTAGCAATAATTTGTGTATATTGACTACCAAAATCTAATACTATAATTGGTACATGTTTCATATATTAATATCCTCGTTTGATTTTATATAAATCTATTATTAAATGCGATTATATCTAAAAAGTTGTAAATATTTAGTTAAGTAGAAGAATTAAGAAGTTTATTTTTTTGACAAAAAAAAAGCTATCAAAATAAATTGATAGCTTTTAAAGTTAGATTTAATAAAAAAACTTTAATTAATGCCCTATTCCAAACACTTGATATTGAAGATACCAAACTGCAATTGATACAAAGTAACCAATAACAATAATCCAAGCATATTTCATATGTGCACCAAATGTATAAATACCATGTAATTTACCCATAACACCAACACCAGCAGCAGATCCAAATGAAATCATAGATCCACCAACACCTGCTGTTAACGTTACAAGCATCCACTGATCAAGACCCATTGTTGGATTTGCTTTTAATACAGCTGACATAACAGGAACATTATCAACAATTGCAGAAAGGAAACCAACTCCAATATTTGACCAAGTCGCTCCTAATACTGAAGGATCATAAACTATTGCTGCTAAACCTAGCCAACCAATAAAGTATAAAGCACCTACAGCTGCTAAAATACCAAAGAAGAACATTAATGTATTGTTTTCAATTTTAGCCATAGAATGGAAAATATTGAAGTGATCTACACCGTATTTTCTTTTTAATCCATAAGAATAAATTTTTAATAAAGAAAGACCGAACATCATACCCCACATAGCTGGTAGATGCAATACTTGATGAGACATAACCGCACAGAAAATTGTAAATACTCCTAAGAACATAACAACTTTAGCACCTTCTGACATTACAGGTTTTACTTCTTTAGAAGAATCAAATGCTGGAACTTCATTTGGAACAAATCTAGATAAAATAAATGCTGTTACTAAATAACCAATAATTGAAGCTGGGAATAAGAATAAGAAGTCAGTAAATGACCCTTTCCCTGCAGTCCATGCCATAAGTGTAGTAATATCACCAAAAGGAGACCATGCACCACCTGCATTTGCAGAAACAACAATATTAATTGCACCTGGTACTAAGAAATCTTTTCTTGTTTTTTCAATTGTAATTAATACAGTTGATAAAATAAGAGCTGTTGTTAAGTTATCTGCAATTGGTGAGATAAAGAATGCTAAAATACCAGTTACCCAGAATAATTTTCTATATGTATATCCCTTAGAAACTAATTTATATTTTAATGCATCAAAAACACTCATATGGATTAATGATTCAATATAAGTCATTGCAACAAATAAGAAGAAGAAAATCTCAGCGATTTCTAAAATAAGATGTTGTGCTTGAGTATGAACTAATCCCATATCTAAGCCATTTAAAGAATAATAAACAGCAACCAACATAAACATAAATGTACCTATAAATAAGGCTGGTTTTGCCTTATCAATTTCATACTTTTCTTCAGCTGCTACAAAATAATAACCAACTACAAAAATAAATAAACATGCGAATCCAACCCATGTCATTGTAACATTAGGTATTTCACCAGTACTTGCAGAACTTGCAAATAAAGAAACTGATGATACCAGTAATGTCAATAATAATTTCAACATTAATTCTCCTTAATTTAATGCGCTCCAAGTGAAATAGTCACTTGTGAGCTGTTTGTAAATAGATTTTGCCGTAAGTAGCCTTAAAAATAATACAAAATGTAAATTTTTTGTCAATAAAATGTCAACTTTTTACAAGTAAACTAATTATCCTTATTTTTTATAAAGTGTGCGCCCATAGATTTTTTTCTATTAATTGCGCTTTGTATGATAGCTTTTGCTGTAAGTAATCTTAAAAATAGTAATCTTCCTACATCTTTTTGTAAATATTCATTTATTTCAATCAAAGCAGCTTCTAATTCTTTAGGATCTCTTACAATAGATGCAGCTTTCCACATGATTTTTCTTAGGTTGTTTTTAATTTTTTTATCAATTTCTTGATTTCTTGTATAAGATTTTATTTCTTTAGTATAATTTTTACATAAAATTTCAAAATTTTCATTTAGTGAAGTTTCAATTGCTATTTGAGAAAAAACAAGCCCTTCAAGTAATGAATTTGAAGCTAATCTATTCGCTCCATGAACACCAGTACAAGCTGCTTCACCTACAGCATATAAATTTTTCATACCCTTAACTTTTGCTTCAAGTGTTGTTTCAATTCCACCCATTGCATAATGAAATGCAGGTGAAATTGGAACTTTTTCAAAAGGTAAGTCATAACCTAAATCTTTTAAATTTGAATAAATATTTGGAAATCTTTTTTTGAAGTATTTTTTACTAAACATATCTAAAGATAAAAAAACTCCTAAACCTGTTTTTTTGTTATAATCAAAAATAGAACGACTAACAATATCTCTTGGGGCTAATTCTTCATCTTCATGATAATCTTTTAAAAATCTATAGCCATTTTCATCTACAATATGAGCCCCCTCTCCTCTTAGTGCTTCTGAAAGTAAAGGTTTTCTAGCAAAATGTGTTCCTTTAACAACAGTTGGATGAAATTGCATCATTTCCATATCTTTTAAGCTTAAGCCTTTATGTGAAATAATTCCTTGAATTTCTCCTGCTATTGCAGTTGAGTTAGTGTGATATCTGTAAAGAGAACCAATTCCACCACTTGCAATAATTGTATTATGTGCATAAACAACTCTTTGTTCAGTTTCAGAAGTAAAAAATTGAACTCCATAACAAATACCATCTTCTATTAGTAAATCATTTACTACTGCATTTGTTATCATTTCATGTTGACATTGTTCTAGTAAAAAAACATGAATCATTCTTCCAGTAGCATCTCCATCAGCATGAAGAATTCTACTTCTTGAATGTGCTGCTTCTTTTGTATATGCTAATTGGCCTTTGTCATTTAAATCAAATTTTAAACCTGCATCAATAATATTTTTTACAGCTTTTAAAGACTTTCTACTTAAAAGTTCTACTGCTTTTTTATCATTATAATTTGCACCAGCAGTCATGGTATCTTGAATGTGAATAGGAACATCAACATCATCAACAGCAGTAGCTATTCCACCTTGAGCCCAAAAAGTATTACAATCCCAAGGGGATTTTTTACATAATACTAAAACTTTTTTATCTGCAGGAATAAGTCTTGCAGCATTTAAACCTGCAATACCTGTTCCTATTATTATATAATCATATATCATTATTTTGAAGCTTCTTTATTGTTTTTTATTTTTGTTGTTTTATCCGACACATAAACTGGGTCGCCTTTATAACCACAAGCACTAAAAGATAATACAAAACCTGCTATAATTACCGTATGAAAAAATTGAATGAAATACTTAGTCATCTTAAAAATAATCCTGAATTCAGGAAGATTAATACATCATCTACAATAGAAAAGTTTATAGATGTACTTCCCTTGAAATTAAAAAAGGGAGTTAAGTTTGGTTATATAAAAGGTCAAACTTTATATTTTGTACTAACCCATCCTGTTTATAAAATGGAGTTTGAGTATAACAAAGCAGATATAAAATCATTATTAAAAAATGCTAATTTTGATAATGTAAATGAAATAGCTTTTTTTGTAACTAATAAAATTGAGAAAAAATCTAAAAAAGTTATTGAAGAACCTTTGTATAAAGAACGTTCAAATGGTCTATTTACAAATAATGCAAAAGATGAAACTTTATATAAAAAATTTGAAGCTATAAGGAATATTATAAAAGAGTCTTAAATAAAGCTTCTGTTTGTTTATAATTAGGACAGTAAACCTCCACTAAATTCCAAAACTTTTTTGAGTGATTTTTATGTTTTATATGTGCTAGTTCATGAATAACTACATATTCAGTTATTTGTATTGGAAATTTGCATAATTGTGTGTTAAAATTTAAACCATTATTATAATTACAAGAACCCCATGTTCTTTTGTTTTTTCTGTATTTTATTGATGTTGGATAAAGCTTCATCAATTTTGAATATTTTTCTACTAAAGGTGGGATTATTTCTTCTATTTTACTTTTGTAAAATTTGTCAAGATTTGTAATTTGATAATCATTTAATTTTAGTGTTTTACCAAAATATAAAAACTCATCTTCGGCTAAAGTATTTGACGTAACTTTATTTAAGCCTTTTATTAGCCATAACTTTTTCCTTTCCAATAAATCTTTTGCATCTTGTATTGAAAAATAGATATTTGCTTTAATTTGTATCTCTTTATTATTTACAACTCGTAAATAACAATGTTTAATACTCTTTTTATTTACGAGTTTAACTGTAACTACCAAAGAATCAAGATTATGCTGAAATTCCAAGCTTTTCCTTAAGATTATTTTTGTTATAATCTACGAATTATATCATATAAATATGATCAATATTACATAAGAGGAAACATTAATGAAAATTGCAAACAGAATGGAGAATCTATCTCCATCAGTTACTATGGCAATTACAGCCCTAGCAAGAGAGCTAAAAGCTCAAGGTAAAGATATATTAAGTTTTAGTGCAGGAGAACCTGATTTTAATACTCCAGAAGTTATTAAACAAGCAGCAATTCAAGCTATTATAGATGGACATACAAAATATACAGCCGTTGAGGGAATTACTCAAACCAAACAAGCAATCATTAATAAATTAAAAAGAGACCATAATTTAGAATATAACTTAGATAATATTATTATTAGTAATGGAGCAAAACATTCACTATTTAATCTTTTTCAAGTATTAATTGAAAAAGGTGATGAAGTAATTATTCCAGCTCCTTATTGGGTTACATATCCAGAGCAAGTAAAATACTCTGATGGAACTCCTGTAATTATTGAAACAGATGACTCAAATGATTTTAAAATCACTGCAGAGCAATTAAAAAATGCAATTACTGATAAAACAAAAATTTTACTATTAAATACACCTTCAAATCCATCAGGTGCTGTTTATAGAAAAGAAGAGTTAGAAGAATTAGCGAAAGTTCTTGAAGGTACAGATATAATTGTATTATCTGATGAAATGTATGAAAAAATCATGTACGATGGTAAAAAATTTACAGCAGTTGCTGAAATATCAAAAGATATGTATAAGAGAACTGTTACAATTAATGGTTTAAGTAAAGCAGTTGCAATGACTGGATGGAGATTTGGTTATTTAGCAACACCAAATGTTGAACTTGTAAAAAATATGACAAAACTGCAAGGTCAAGTAACTTCAAATGTAAACTCGATCACACAATATGCTGCTATTCCAGCTCTTAAAGGTGAAGCGGATGAAACAATGGAAATCATGAGAAAAGAGTTTGAAAAAAGAAGAAACGTAGCCGTTAAATCTTTTAATGATATTAAAGGCTTAACTTGTTTTAACCCAGATGGTGCATTTTATTTATTTATAAATATTCAAGGTGTTACATCTGATTCTATGAAGTTTTGTGCAGATTTACTAGAAGAAAAAGGTGTTGCCTTAGTTCCAGGGCTTGCTTTTGGAACTGAAGGTTATGTTAGATTCTCTTTTGCTACAGATTTAGAAACAATTGAAGAAGGAATTAAAAGAATCAAAGATTTTGTAGAGAACAAATAATTATGACTCCTCAAAAAAAAGCTACAGTCGTTTCTTCATCAGTTGCGGCTTTACTTACTATTATGAAATTAATAATAGGAATAGCTAGTGGATCAGTTGCTGTTTTGGCTTCAGCAATTGATTCTGTTCTTGATATGTTTGTATCACTTTTCAACTATTTTGCAATATCAAATTCTGAAAAACCAGCTGATAGAGAATTTAACTATGGACGGGGTAAAATTGAAGCACTAGCTTCTGTAATTGAAGGTACTATTATTACAGTATCTGGATTATTTTTACTTTATCAAGCAATACAAAAAGCAATAAATGGTGAAATATCAAAGTATGTTGAAACATCTATTATTGTAATGATTATTTCACTTATTATTACAATATTTTTAGTAATTTATTTAAATAAAATTGCCAAAAAAACAAACTCAATGGTTATTAGAGCAGATGCATTACACTACAAAACAGATGTTTATTCAAATGTTGCCGTTTTATCATCATTAGTTCTTGTTCATTTAACAGGTTATGAGATAATTGATGTACTTGTAGGAAGTGGAATCGCTTTATATATTATTTACTCTGCATATGAACTAATACACGATGGTGTTTTAGTTTTATTAGATAGAGCAGTTGATAGTAATTTAGTTGATAAAATTGAAAATATTATAAAACATAATGAAAATGTAAATGCATACCATCTTTTAAAAACAAGAGAAGCTGGTCATCAGACTTTTGTTGAAGTACATTTAGTTTTTGATTGTATTATTACACTTATGAATGCGCATAAAACAAGTGACAAAATTGAACAACAAATAGAAAACTTGGATAAAAATAGAGATTGGATAATTAATATTCATATGGATCCTTATGATGATTCTGAAATCAACAATGAAAAGTAAAAGATGAAAAAGATTTTATTCATATTAATATTTATTTCTACTGCTTTATTTGCTAATAGTAAAATTGATTACAGAACAGCAAAAATTTATAAAGATGATATTTCATCTAAAATGGCTTTTTCTATGCAACAAGAGGGAGCTTTACTAATAGATGTAAGAACAAAACCAGAGTTTAATCATTTAAGATCAAAAGGGTCTATTAATATTCCAATTTTTTATGCAAAAAATGGACAAAGAGTATTTAATAGAAATTTTTTAAATGAGATATATGAAGTATCAAATAAAAATATAAATAGAAAAATAATTTTAATTTGTAGAAGTGGATCAAGAACAAAACTTGCAAGTAATTTATTAGCAGAACAAGGTTTTAGTAACGTATATAATGTAACACAAGGCTTTCAGTATGATTGGATTAAAGAAAAACTTCCTACAGAGAAATAATAAATTCTTTATTATTTACATATTTTAGTTAAATAATAAAGTTTCTTTAGATATACTTAGAAATATATTAAAGGAATTTTATGAATTTTATCAAAATTTTAGGTGCAAGTGGAAGTAAGGCTAAAGGAATGGGAACCACATCATTCCAAATTTTTAGAGATATTATTGTTGATGCTGGAAATGTAATAAACTCATTAGGTGAGGAAGCCTCAGAAATCAATCATATATTCATAACTCATTCTCATGCAGATCATATATCAGATTTACCATTTATAATTGAAGGCTTCTTTGAAAAAAGGAAAACTCCTCTAACAATCTATGCACTAAAAGAAACTATTGATATACTTAAAAATCACTCATTTAATAATTTAGTATGGCCGGATTTCACAAAAATTAAATTAGTTAATTCTGATAAAAATGCACTTGTCTTTAAAGAATTAGAAACTAATGAAACTATTCAAATTCATGACTATGAAATAAAGACATTTCCTGCTGTACATATTAAAGGAGCATGTGGTTTTGTAATTACTAAAGGACAACAAGCTTTTATAATAAGTGGGGACACATATAAAAATCCTATTTTATGGGATGAGATTAATAATAATAAAAAAATTAATTCTCTTCTTTTAGAGTGTTCTTTTCCTGATAAATTAACACATTTTGCAAAAACTACAAACCATCTATCTCCTGAACTTATTAAAGAAGATTTGGTAAATCTAAAAAGAGATGATATTACTATTTTTTTATATCATATAAAACCTCTTTATGACAAAGAAATTAAAAGAGATATTAAGAAAAATGGAATATTAAAAAACGGTGGTAAAGTTTTGGTAGAAGGTGATGTAATTCATATTGATAAAGGAACTATTGAACATAATTTGATTAGTGAAAATATGTTCCAAGAAATAATGAAAATTAATCTTGCCTTATCATCAGAAACAAATAAAAATGTACTTTTAGAAAAAATTTTAACATTACTTAGAATATTAACCTCTTCAGATGCTGGTACATTATATATTATGTCAAAAGATGAAACTAAACTTGACTTTAAAGTTGTACAAAACAAATCTTTAAATATAAATATTGGCGGAACAAAAAAAGATCTTGATTGGGCTCCATTACCTTTTATTTTAGAAGATGGCTCTTTAAATAACCATATGGTTGCTATTGTTTGTGCTAATGAAAAAAGAATTATTAACATAAAAGATGCATATAAATCTAATAAATATGATTTTAAAGGGACAAAAGAGTTTGATAAAACAACTGGTTATAGATCAAAATCTATGCTTGTTATCCCTTTAATTAATCATGAGAATGATGTAATTGGAGTTTTGCAGTTAATCAATAAAATGGATAATCATAAAATTATTGAGTTTAATAGAACTGACGAAAAAATAATAAAATCATTAGCCTCACAAGCTGCTATGTCACTTACTAATACACAACTAATTTTAAGTTTAGAAGAATTTTTAAATGCTTTTGTAGGAACTATTGCAAAAGCTATTGATGCAAAATCTCCTTATACAGCAGATCATATTGGCAAAGTAGAAAAAATAGCCCTGCTTTTAGCAAAAGCTGTAAATGATGACAATACTATTTATAAACATATTAAATATAGCGATAAAGACTATAAGCAAATTGCTTTAGCTGCTTGGATGCATGATGTTGGAAAGATTTCTATGCCTGATCATATTATTGATAAGGCTACAAAATTAGAAAAGATATTTAATAGAATTGAATTAGTTGAATCTAGATTTGAAGTTATAAAAAAAGATGTTGAAATAAACTATCTTAAAAATAATATTGTAAAAGAAGAATTTCAAAAACAAATAGTAGAGTTAAACGATTATCTAGACTTTATAAAAACCATTAATAAAGGTGGTGAATTTATGAATGATGAAGATATTGAAAAGCTAGATAAAATTGCTAAATTGACATATATGAAGAATGGAAAAGAAGTTCCTATATTAACTGATGATGAATTTTATAACTTATCAATAAGAAAAGGAACTTTAACACCTGAAGAAATAAGTATTATTAGAAATCATGCAAAACTATCTTTAGAGATGATTTCAACACTACCCTTTCCAAAAAAATATAAAGATGTCCTAAATATTGCTTGTAATCATCATGAAAAATTAAATGGTACAGGATACCCAAGAGGTTTAAATAAAGAGCAAATAGCCTTTGAAGATAGAATAATGATTTTTGCAGATATGTTTGAAGCTTTAACAGCATCAGCACGTCCATATAAAGATGCAATGAAATTATCACAAGTGCAAAACATTTTAGATAATATGGCAGAAAAAGGTGAAATTGACAAAGAATTAACTGATTTCTTTTTTAATCATAAGATTTTACATAAATATGCAAAAGATTCTTTATCAAAAGAACAAATTGATATTAAGTAAATAAGTGTTTAACATAGATAAATTAAAAAAAGATTTTATATATATACTATCATCAATTATTATAGCTTCATTGATAAGTCTAATCTATATCTTTGCATACGAATTACCATCTTCTATTGATAATAGATTAAAAAACTATATGTTTAATATTAGAGGTGAAGTAGCACCGAAATCTAATAGTGTTGTAATTATTGATATTGATGAAAAATCTTTACAATCTTTAGGACAATGGCCTTGGTCTAGAGATATTTTAGCAAAAATATTAAGAAATCTTACAAATAGTAATATTGCTATAATTGGTCTTGATATTGTTTTTGCAGAAGAAGATAGAACTTCACCTCATAAAGTATTTGAAAAACTTAATATAGAGAAAGAGAATGTTCCTAATTATGATTTTGAATTTGCACAAACAGTTGCTTCTACTCCAACTATATTAGGATATCAATTTGAGTTTCAAGAAAAGAAACATATAAACAAAGAATCGCCTTCTATACAAACAATTTTTATAGAAAAAAATAAAAAACTTGGCGAGAGTTACTTACTTGAAGGTAAAGGAACAATTTTAAATATTCCAGTAATACAAGATAACTCTTACTCAAGTGGTTTTTTTAATAATATTCCAGATGAATCTGGAATTGTAAGAAGTGTTCCTTTGATAATCTCATATGATGATGAAATATATCCCTCACTCGCCCTTGAAACTCTTAGAATTGCCTTAGGTATTAAAAGAATTACTATTAACTATGATGAAAATGGAGTAAAAAGTCTTCAATTAAGTGATTATATTATTCCTACTGATAGATATGGCAGATTAATTATTAATTTTAGAGGAAAAGAAAAAACATTTAAGTATATTTCAGCAGTTGATATTTATAATAATGATTTTAAAAAAGAAGATATTAAAGATAAAATTGCACTAATTGGAACATCTGCTGCTGCACTTATGGATTTAAGAGCTACACCTTTTGAATCAATATTTCCAGGAGTTGAAGTACATGCAAATGCAATTGATAACATAATTGCTAAAGATTTTTTATATGAACCATCTTGGGTTGATGGAGCTAATATCTTTATCATTTTTTTATTAGTATTTAGTATAGTATATTTAATAAAAAAAATACATTTAGTATTTATTCCTATTTTAATTCCTAGCTTATTATATTTTACATCATATTTGATTTATTATACTCTTTTTAACTATGGCTTGGTATTAAATATATTCTTTCCTTTAATGACTATAATTTTATCTGCTATTATTACTATAATGCTTCAATATTTTTATGAAATTAAAAAGAAAGATGAAATTAAAAATAAATTTGCATCAAAAGTTTCAAAAGATGTTATGGAACAATTATTAAAAGATGTAAATAATAATCAACTTCAAGCACAGAATAAAGAAATTACAGTATTTTTTAGTGATATACGTGGCTTTACAAAGATTTCAGAAGATATAAAACAACCTGATTTGCTAGTAAAATATATTAATAAATATATGACACCAATGAGTGAGATTATCACAAAAAATAAAGGTACAGTTGATAAATATATAGGCGATGCAATTATGGCATATTGGAATGCACCTTTTGATATTCAAAATCATGAAGATAAGGCTGTTAAAAGTGCTTTGGAACAATTAAGAGAATTAAATAAATTAAATATCTCATTTAAAAAAAATAATCAGCCATTAATTGATATTGGAATTGGAATAACAACAGGAATTGCAACAGTTGGTGAAATTGGAAGTATAGGAAGAAGTGACTATACAGTTATTGGTGATACAATTAATATAGGTTCTAGAGTTGAGTCTTTATGTAAATTCTATGGATTACAATTAATTATCACTAACTTTACAAAAAATAGATTACAAGATACCTATACTTTTAGATATGTAGATTATGTGAAGTTAAAAGGCAAAGATGAAGCAATTGAATTATGGGAAGTTATTAACACAAATAACAATACAGATAATTTTAAAAAAGAGTTAGAAATTTATAATAAAGCAATAAAATTATATAAAGAAGAGAAATTAGAAGATGCAAAACAAATATTCGAAAAATTAAACAAAGAAAAACCTTCTAAAATATATAAAATATATTTAACAAGATGTGAAGAATACTTGAGTAATAATAACTATAAAAAAATTTATAAACATAATAATAAATAATTTTAAGAAGATAAATTGAAAAGATATTTATTAGTTTAATTTGTGTATTTAGCTCTATAATTTTTGCTTCAAACACGATAAAACTTACAGGAGAGTACTCACAAGAATTAGGAAATCCATTTAAAGTTTTACTTGAAAAGAAAAATGAAAGTATAAAAATCAATAGTAAAGATAAAGATATAATGTAATTCATAAAAAAGGTAATATTGAGGTAAATATATTATCTGGAAACCCTAAACTTCTGGATGTTATTTAATTTTACTAGGCTGACACAGATTATTAAACATTCCCTAATTGGTGCTGTACATAGTAAGTAACTTCTTTTTTTTCTAATGCCAGCACTAATGCTAGTATTACTCAATCTTAATAACATATGTCTATATATTTTTTTAATTGCTGTAGAATCCTACTAAGAAGTAATGTATTGTTTTTTCTGCGGTTGACTTTTTATTTATCTTCATTACTTTTTTATTGACTTTGGGAGAAAACCATTTACGTATACTGTTAGAGGAACATATTTTCATTTTATCTCTTTTTCAAAAAGAATTTAGAAATTTCAGTTCTAAGGTTCTGCGGTCAAAATAAAGAACATCTTGTATAAGGAAAATTTAGATAAAATCAAAGCTTAAAAATTCAAGAAGCATGTTTAGAAATGCAGTATGATACTTTTTTAAAAGTACGATACAAAAGCACCTATATTTTTATTTTACATGTCTACACATTTATACTATTAAGCCCTATGTCTAGGGATAAAGAGAGAATTAATGGCACTAATAGACTTACAAAACATTTCAAAACAATATGACACAAAAGTTATTTTAAAAAATGCAAACTTTACCTTAAACCAAGGGCAAAGAATTGCTGTAATTGGACAAAATGGCCAAGGAAAATCAACTCTTCTAAAAATAATCACAGAAGAAGTAGAACCAGATGATGGTGTAAAAGCAATTGATAAATCTATTAAAATAGAAATGCTAGCTCAACATCCAAAGTTTGATGATAATTTACTTGTTCGAGATGCGATTGAAAACCAACTTCAAGAGTTAAAAGATGCAAGAGTTGAATATGAAGAAATATCCCTTAAAATTGTAGAAGATTATGAAAATACGGAACTAATCAATAGACAAAGTGAACTTGCAACATTTTTAGAATTCCATAATGCTTGGGATTTAGACAATATGATTGAAAGAGTTTTAAAAGAGTTCCAGCTAAAAGAGTATGAGTTTAAAGATGTAAATCTTCTAAGTGGAGGTGAGCAAAGAAGAGTTTCACTTGCTGGACTTTTATTAAAAAAACCTGATGTCTTACTTTTAGATGAGCCTACAAACCACCTTGATGTATATATGGTGGAGTTTTTAGAACAGCTTTTAATCAAAAACAATTTCACACTTATTTTTATTTCACATGATAGATATTTTATTGATAATATTGCCACTTCCGTAATAGAAGTAGAAAATGGAACATTACGTAAGTTTCAAGGTGGTTATTCATCTTATTTAGAGCAAAAACAGCAGCTTTTAGAAAATATGCAAAAAGATCATCAAAATATGATTAGATTATTTAAAAGAGAAGCTCACTGGATGCAAAGAGGAGTAACTGCTAGACGAAAAAGAAATGTAAGAAGAAAAGCAGAATACTTAGATTTAAAACAGAAAGTAAAATCAAATCCAGCAGCAATTAGAAAAATGAGTGTTGAATTACAAAGAGAACAGAAATCTTTTAACAGTGAAGAAACAAGAACTCAAAATAAGAAAAAGATGCTCTTTGAACTTGATGATATTAGTATTACCTTAGGAGATAAACTTCTAATAAAAGATTTTACTACTAGAATTTTGCAAAAAGATACTATTGCAATTGTAGGACCAAATGGAACTGGTAAATCTACAATGCTTAAAATATTTATGGAAAAACTCAAAATTGATCACGGACGATTTAAAAAAGGTGATTTTAAAGTAGGATATTTTGACCAACACAGAGAAATGCTAAATGATAATCAAAGTATTATGCATACATTCTGTCCTAATGGTGGAGATTTAGTTGAATTAAATGATGGCAGAACAATGCATGTTTATGGATATTTAAAAAACTTTTTATTTCCCAAAGAGTATTTAGAAAAGAAAATTGGAGTATTAAGTGGAGGTGAGAAAAATAGAGTTGCATTAGCACTTTTATTTACTAGAAATATAGATTGTTTAGTTCTAGATGAACCTACAAATGATTTAGATTTGCCTACAATTAATATTTTAGAAGAGTACTTAGAAAACTTTCAAGGTGCAATTATTTTAGTATCTCATGATAGATATTTTGTTGATAAAATTGCAAAAAAACTATTTGTATTTAAAGGGAAAAATGGAGAAGTTGAAGAGAGTTTTCAACCGTATACTGAATACTTAGAAATTGAGAAAGAATTGAAAGATTTAAGTTCTCTAGAAAAAAGTATAAAAAAAGATGAAAATGAAAAAAGTAAAGAAATAACAAAAAAGAAACAAGTAAAACTATCATTTAATGAGCAAAGAGATTATAAAATGCTACCTGCTCAAATAGAAGAATTAGAAGAGAAAATAGAAGAAATAAACAATTGCCTTATGGATTCAAAATGTTATGAAGCAAAAGGTATAGTTGCAGTATCTAAAGAGCTTGAAGAAGTAGAAGCTCTTTATGAAATAAAAGTTGAAAGATTTTTAGAACTTGAAGAGTTAATTGAGAGTTTTAACTCTTAAAAAGATATAATAATTAAATAAATAATAAGCACATAAGGATTGAAATGACTTTAAAACAACAACTAAAAGATGATGTTAAAACAGCTATGAGAGAAAAGAACATAGTAAAAAGAGATTCAATTAGATCAATAAATACTATGATTAAACAAATTGAAGTTGATGAAAGAATTGAATTACAAGATGAAGATATTATAAAACTTATTCAAAAAGGTATAAAACAAAGAGAAGAAGCTATTTCACAATATAAAGCTGCTTCAAGAGATGATTTAGTAGATAAAGAAGCTGAACAAATTGAAGTATTTAGACTTTATTTACCAGTTCAAGCTACTGATGAAGAATTAGAAGCAGGAATGAAAGAAATTATTGCACAAGTAAATGCTGAATCTATGAAAGATATGGGTAAAGTAATGGGAACTGCAAGTAAAAAATTTGCTGGTATTGCTGACGGAAAAAGAATAAATGAAATGGTTAAAAAACTTTTGGCTTAATAAGAACATTTTTTAGGATTAATTATGAGTAAAGAATTTGAAGAAGTATTTTCAAGACTAACAGTATTTGAGAAAAATGAAATAACAAAAAATAAAATTGAAACAGCTATTGGTATTATTCCTTTACTTTTAAAAAGAGTATCTAAAGATAATGTAGAAGAATTAGCAGCTATTCTTAAACAATCTGTTTTACCATCTATTTGTTTAAAAACTGATGATGAAATTGAACAAGTATTTCAAAGTATTGATGAAGATAAGAATTTATTATTTGATAAAGAAATTCAAGAAAAAATAAAAAGATTTATTGAACAAAGATTTGAAAGAGATAAAAAAGTTGTTATACAAAGAACTTCTGATATCTCAAAATTTGTTGCTTTAATGGGTCAATACTTAAATGATGCTATTTCAAGCAGTGGATCTGGTTCTAAAAATGTATTAAATATTAAAGAGAAAATCCAATCAATTGATTTATCAAGTGATAATTTACTTCAATTAACTAATTTACAAACAGAACTTATTAATGCTGCTTCTTCAATAGAACTAGAAATGAGCACAGTTAGTAATACTTTACAGACTGGAAAAACAAAAGTTCAAGAATTAGAAGAAAAAATAAACTCCCTAGAAAAAGAATTAACTAAAACAAAAAATGAAAGTATGAAAGATGATTTAACAGGATTACTTACAAGAAGAGCTTATAATGATGAGATAAAAAAAATCGAAAGTTCTTATAAAAGACATAATACTCAATATGCAGTAGTATTTTTTGACTTAGACTTCTTCAAAAAAGTAAATGATACATATGGACATGAATGTGGAGATGTGATTTTATCTACCTTTGCTAAAATATTAGGAAAAAATACTAGAGACCATGATATTGTTGGAAGATATGGTGGAGAAGAGTTTGTAGCAATTGTTCATTTTAATTTAAATAGAGAATTACTTCAATATTTAAAAAGAATTAAAACAATAGTTAATGCTAATAATTTTAGATATAAAGAACATGAAATAAAAGTAACATTCTCAGCAGGTGTTGCAGTAAGATCTGATCACGAGTCATATGACGCAGCTCTTCAAAAAGCTGATATGCTTTTATTTGAAGCAAAAGAAAACGGTAGAAACCAAATCAAACTTGAAGATGGGAAAACTATTTAGTTTTTTCATTCTTTTAATTCTATTTTTATTTTAATCCTCATAATATTACACTATTTATTAAAAATTCAGATACAATCCTTTCAATATTTATACTACTTGATCTGTATTATAATATCGCTTTTGAAATCTTTCAAAAGCTTAAAAACAACCTATTGATAGCCTAGATCTACATTAAATTATTAGCTACTAATTAAATGTTAGGCTTCTTTCCATGAACACATAATATATTATAAATTAATAACTATGACAATAAATTCATGCCCTATTTTAATGGAGTAAATTAAAATGATACAAATAAGTAACCAAATATTTTGTAAAGAATTTCTTATGAAATTGGATATAAAAACAGGGAAATTACCAAACCCTTATTATGATCTTCCATTTATGCTTATTGAAAACTTTCTATCTTCAAAAATATGTGAAGAGATAACTTCATCAATGAGATTAAATCAAGACGCATGTGAAGCAGAAATCAGAAAATATGAAGCAATACAAATTCAAACAGGCAAAAATACTAAAATAAGAAAAACAAATATTCATAAATTAAGCCCTACTCAAGAAAATATATATAATGAAAGTTTTTTTAAACATAAAGAAGATATAGAAAAATTTTTTAATCTAAATATTACAACATCAACAGAAATTCAAGCCTTAGAGTATACAGAAGGTTCGTTTTACAAACAACATAGTGATGATTCAAGTGTGCTACTTAAAGATGATGAAGTTATTGGTTTCCTCCCTGTTGCACTAGATCGAAAAATCACATCTGTATTATTTACTACTAATCACAGTGATATTATCACTAAAAACAATTTTAGTGGTGGAGAACTTGTTTTTAATTATTTATATAATAAAGATGGCGAAGTGATACAAATTAAGCCTAAAGCTGGGGATATGATTATATTTTACAGTAACCCCTACTTTACACATGAAGTTTTAGAAGTAAAAAAAGGATATAGAGTATCTTTAGTTCAATGGCATGATGCTATTATGCACTAAAAACATACTCTAGTAATATTTCTTTTTTTATTACTTTTGTTGTTGCATTTGAAGTTGCTTCTGCAATTATTTTAGGTGCACAACCAGCTTCATAGGCTTCTTTCCATCTTAATTCTCACAAACACCACTTATTACCTTCTTTCAGTCCAGGAAAGCCGTATTGTGGAACAGGAGTTGTTAAATCATTTCCTTGTGCTTTTGAAAACTCTAAAAATTTATTTGTAAGAATTGCACAAACTGTATGCATACTTGTATCTTCTTGTGAAGTTCTACAAACCCCATCTCGATAAAAACCTGTCATTGGACTCGTACAACAAATTTCTAAATTTGTTCCTAAAATATTTGTTTGCATAGTTATCCTTTTATTCTTGAATAGTCCAAATAAATTTGCTTTTATCAAATTTATGATTTGGAAGCTTGTTTAAAATACTATTTTTAACTTCTTCGCTTATTGTTTTTGTTCTACTTAAAATCCACAAATACTCTCTATTTGGACTCCCAACTAGCGCATAATTGTAAGCATCATCTAAATCAATTATCCAATAATCACCATAAAAAGGTTTAAAAAAACTTACTTTTAATTTTGAATTTGTTTCATCAAGAGCATAGGCTTCACCTTCAGCCTCTTTTTTCTCTCCATCATCAATATTTGTACATTTATTAATTACTTTGATTTTTCCATTATCTTTTAATTCATAAGTTGCAGTTACATTTTTACATCCTTTTTCAAAAAAATGTTCAAACCTTGCAATTTCATACCAAGTTCCTTTATATTTTTGGATATCTACTTTATCAACAGTTTCTAAATATGGATTTTTAGAACCACATCCAACAAATAAAAATGTTAGAAAAATACCTATAATTATTTTTAACATACCTTATCTCCCAGCTTTATAATTTAGTATTTCTTTTGTAACTTTATGTCTAAAATCAAACATTTTTTTAAGTTCACTTTGAATAAAGAAATTAAACAATTGCCCAAGTGCTCCCAAAGGTAGTTCATACTCTACAACATCTTTTAACTCACAGATATTTCCCTTTTGAGTAAATATATGATAATGTTTCCAATACTTAAAAGGTGACTTATGTGCAATATCGACTAAAAGATTAGGTTTTTCAATTTTTGCAATCTCTACTTCCCAAGTTATAGGAATGAAATTCTTTACTGTTCTTATTTTTAAAACTCCACCTTCATGGGGAATAAAGTCTTTATTTAATAACTTAACTTTTGTATCAGGAGGAGTAATATTTTCTAAATTCTTAATATCTAAATGAAAATCAAATAGATCTTCTAAACTACAATTAATTGTAGAAACTTTTTCAAAAGTATTCATCTTTTTCCTTTAACCTACTAAGTCATCAACACAAGATTTTATATCTTCAAATTCAAATTCGAAACCACTATCTATTAATTTTTTAGGTTTTACACATTGACCATCAGTAAGAACTTTAGCCCCTTCACTAAATATCATATTTAACACAAATTCAGGAATAGGTAAAAAAGTAGGTCTATTTAAACTTTTTCCTAAAGCTTTTGTAAACTCATAGTTAGTTGTAGGATTTGGTGCAGTTAAATTAAATACCCCATCTAAGTCTTTGTTCTCATATACAAAATTATATGCATTTAATAAATCATCTAAATGTATATAAGAAAAGCTTTGTAAGCCATAGCCAATAGTTCCGCCAAGCCCTAATTTGAAAGGAGTTAACATTTTTCCTAAAGCTCCTCCATTTCCTAGAACAATGCCAAATCTAAAGATTGCAGTTCTTACTCCAAATTCTTTTGCTTTTGAAGCTTCACTTTCCCAATCTTTACAAAGATTTGCTAAAAAATCATCTTCGTATTCATGATACTCTTCATCATAACAAGTTGTATTTTTATATATTCCAACGGCTGAAGTTGAGATAAAAAGTTCTGGTTTTTTTTCTGCTTTATTCATTGCATTTACTAATGCTTTTGTCGTATCTAATCTACTATTATAAAGAGTTTTTTTGTATTTATCTGTCCATCTGCTAATGATATTAGCACCAGCTAGATTTACTACGATATCTGATTTTTCAATAATAGCTAATAATTTTTCATCATCTTTTAATTCTTCTCTTTTGATTCCAATTACATTGAAACCTTTATTTCCAAAGAAAATCTTTAAATTCATTCCAACAAATCCCCTTGAACCTGTTATTGCTAAAGTTTTCATAATTTACTCCTTTGAAGTAAGTTGCTTATATTTGTTATTATATACACTTTAAACCATTATTTGTATAATAAAAATGTTAATTAAAAAATTTCTTCTTATAAAACATATAAACTAACACCATATGTCTACTAAAAGTATGTAAGTACTCTATAATATAAATAAAAAAGGCTTCAATATGCAAGCTAAAAAAAGAATTTGGATTGTTGGTGGAAGTTTGGGAATTGGCCTAGAATTTGTAAAGCTATGCCTAAACAGTAACTATCTTGTAATTACAAGTTCTAGAAGTGCTTCAACAAGTGAAGACTTACTTGAACTAAAACAGCAATACAAAGAAGAATTAAGTTTATTAGATTTAGATGTAAGTTCAAAAGAAGATATAAAACAAAAAGTACAAATAGCTTGGAATACCTACGAGGGTATAGATATTTGGTTTTACAATGCAGCTACTTATAATATTATGAGTATTGATTCTTGGGATATTGAAAAATTTGAACAAATGAATGAAACGAATTATTTAGGAGTTATTAGAATAATGAGTGAAATTTTACCTTGCTTTAAAAACCTTGAGAATACAAGTGTTAAAAATATGAAATGGGCATGGAATTGTAGTCTTTCTTCCTACTTTGGACTTCCTAATGGTGGTGGATATTCTGCACCTAAAGCTGCTTTAGTTAATCTAGCAGAATCAATTCAACCAGAATTAAAAATTTCAAATATAAACTTACAAATAATAAATCACGGCTTTGTAAAGACAAGATTAACCGCAAAAAATCAATTTGAGATGCCACAACTTATGGAAGCTAAAGAAACAGCAGAAAAAATACTTCAAGGGATTGAAAACTCATCATCTTTTGAGATTAGATTTCCTTTTGGCCTTAGAGCATTTTTATCTTTACTAAAAATACTTCCTTACAAAATCTCTTTAGCACTTACAAAAAAGATGATGCCATGAGTGAATTAAACAATACAAATGCAAGAGTTTATGCAAGATTTTTTGAAGAAATAAACAAAGAGACTTCTTTAAAACAGTATGCAGAAATATTTGATAAAAATGTACAATTTAAAGACCCCTTTCATGATATTGAAGGTCTTGAAAAACTATATAAAATTTTTGAAGACATGTATATAAAACTTGATAATCCAAGATTTAAAGTTAAAGAAATAATTGAACAAAACAATATTGCTTACTTAAAATGGGACTTCTTCTTTTCGTTTAAAAATAGTAAAAAAGAAGAATCTTTTGAAGGTGTTAGTAGAGTTGAATTTGATGAAAACAATAAGGCAATATCTCATATAGACTATTGGGATTCTTCTAGTAATTTATATGAAAAAATGCCTATTCTTTCTTTCTTTATAAAATTTATAAAAAGTAAAATAAATAGTTAGTTATGCAAACAAAAATTTCTAAAAAATCTTTGGTATATTACAGCCTTCTTGCTATTCCTTTAGCAATTGTAGGTCTTCCTTTATATATTTATTTGCCAACTTATTATGCAACAATTATTGGCGTTGAAATAGCTAGTGTAGGTTTGATAATTTTTCTTGCAAGACTAACTGATGTTTTTACAGATCCATATTTTGGCTATTTAAGCGATAAAAGTATTGAATACTTTAATAGTAGAAAACCTATAATGATTCTAGGTTCTTTTATACTAATTTGTAGTTTTTTTGCTCTAATAAATCCATATCTTGACTTTGCTAAACTTTGGCTTTTGATTTTTTCTATTTTGGTATATATTGGTTGGAGTATGATAAATATTCCATATTTAACTTGGAGTAGTGAAATAAGTAGTAAGTATGAAGATAAAACTCTTTTAAATAGTTCAAGAGAACTTTTTACTATTATTGGTATTTTAATAGCTTTACTTATTCCTTATATTTTTAAAGTTTCACAAAATTACGAGCAAACCCTACAAGTGCTATATCTTTCATTTTTAATTCTGTTTATTCCTCTATTTTTTATAACTTTAAAAAAAGTTAATATCAAAACAAATATAAAAGTAGAAAAATATAGTTTAAAAAACCTTAAAAATATTTATACAAATATAAGTGATTTAAAATATCTTCAAATTGGGTACTTTTTCAATAACCTTGCAAATGCAATTCCTGCAACTTTATTTTTACTTTTTATTGAATTAGTTATTCAAGAAAAAAGCTCTGGTGGAATGGTTTTAATTCTATATTTTTTTTCTGGAATCATAGCTCTTCCTTTTTGGAACTTTTTATCAAGTAAAATTGGTAAAAAAAACACTTGGATTACTTCAATTGTTTTAGCATCATCTGCTTTTGCTTTTGTACCTTTTTTACAAAGTGGAGATTTAAACGCTTTTATAATCATAAGTTTAATATCTGGATTATCACTTGGAGCTGATATGGCAATTCCTACTTCTATTCAAGGTGACTTAGTGCAAAGAAGTAAAAACTATGAGAGTAATATTTCTGGTTTACTATTTGGTATTTGGACTATGATTACAAAGCTATCACTTGCATTTGCCGTAGCTTTAAGTTTTATAATTCTTGGTTTCTTTGATTTTAAAGCTTCTACTCCTACGTCTAATTCACTTCTTGTTCTTTCATTTCTTTATGGATTTTTTCCTGTAGTCTTAAAATTATTTGCCGTATTTTTTATCAAAAAATACTCTGATATAAAAGAATAATCTTATTAACAAACATTTTATTCCTACGAAAACTCTTAATATAATCATATAATCTTTTTACAAGGAGTTTGAGATGAAGACACTTATTATATATATTATTTCTTTTTCATTTCTCTTTTCTCAAACTCCTACACAATACAAAGAGGCACCAAATCCTGTTGATTATGTATCAGCAAAAAAGTTTAGTGGTTTATGGTATGAAATAGCTCGTACATACAACTCTTTTGAAAAAGATTGTGTAGCAGCAACTGTTGAATATGTATTAACAGATGATTTAAATTATGAAGTTAAAAACAGATGTTTTGACACTGAAATAGGTAGAGATTTAATCGAATTTAATGGAACAGCAAAACCTTTATACCAAAATACGATGGCACAAATACAAATGACTTACTTCTGGATATTTACTAAAAACTATAGAGTCGTATATTTAACTAAAGATTACTCCAGTGCCGTAGTAGTTGATAAAAATATGAATAATGTATGGATTTTAAACAGAACACCCTTTATGAAAAAAGAGAAACTAGAAAACCTAGTTTCTTTTTTATCACAATACATGGATACTAAAAGATTGATATTTACTCCACAAGATTCGCAAGGAAAATACAAATGAGCAAAGAAAAAAAATATAAAATTGCAGTCTTAGGTGCTGGAATAAGCGGACTTGGTTCTGCATACTTATTAAGTAAAAAGCATGAAGTTGACCTTTATGAAAAAGATAACAGATTAGGCGGTCATGCAAGAACTTCTAAGGTTGAAGAAGATGGTAAAACATTTGGTGTTGATACTGGTTTTTTAGTATTTAATCACCCTACTTACCCACTACTTACTAAGCTATTTAAAGAGTTAGACGTAAAAATAGAAAATAGTGATATGAGTTTTGCATTTTGGGATCAAAAAAGCAATTTAGCTTACAATGGTGAATCATTAAAAGGTATGTACTTTCAAAAGAAAAATATCTTTTCTTATTCACATAATAAAATGATTTTAGATGTACTGAAATTTAACAAAAAAGCAAATGAAGATTTAGAAAATAATAGTAGCGACTTAGACTTATCTTTAGGTGAGTATTTAAAAGATTATTCGCAATATTTTAAAGAAAGATACATTATTCCTATGGGTTCGTCTATTTGGTCAACACCTAGTGATAAAATGAGTGATTTTCCAGCACGTACTTTTTTACATTTTTTCAAAAACCATGGATTATTAGGAGTTGATACTCATCATCAATGGCTTACAGTTAGCGGTGGATCTATTAATTATGTTGAAAAGATATCAAAAAAAATATCTGGAAAAATCTTTAAAAATTCTGATGTTATAAGTGTTGAAAGAGAAGATGATAAAGTTATTTTAATACACTCAGACAATACAGAGACTGTTTATGACAAGGTGATTTTTGCAATGCACGCACCTGATGCTTTAAACTTAATAGATGAACCAACTGTTGATGAACTTAGAGTTTTATCTGCTTTTGAATATAAAGAAAACAAAGCAGTTTTACATAATGACAAAAAAGCTTTATATCCAGACAAAAAAGTTTATGCAGCATGGAACTATAAAACAAATGGCAAAGATGAAAATGTGACATTATCATACTGGATTAATCGTTTACAAAATCTAAAAAGTAAAAAAGAGTACTTTGTTTCTTTAAATGAAACAGAACAATTAGATGAAGTAATAGAAAACATATCTTACGAACACCCACAATTTGATGCAAAAGCAATTGAAGCTCAAAGTAAAAGAAGTCTTATAAACGGAAAAAACAATACATACTTTGCAGGAGCTTATTGGAGATATGGTTTTCATGAAGATGGTTTATATAGTGCAAATACTATTGCACAAGAATTCGGATGTGAATTATGAGTCATAAATTTTTTGAAGGGACTATTTATCATAAAAGATATAGTCCTAAAACACACAATTTTAAATATAAATTTTTTATGATTGATATTGATATATCTAAACTTGATAAACTTGATAATAAGTACTTTTCACAAAATAGTTTTAATCTATTTTCTTTTAATACAAAAGACCATTTTGGAAAGAGTACAGACTTTAAAGAAAATATAAAAACTTTATTAGAAAAATATGATTTAAAACCAACACAAAAAATGAGATTTGTAACACTTCCAAGAATTATCGGTTATGTGTTTAACCCAATTAGTATTTTAATACTTTTTGAAAATGATAAACCAACAAATATGATAGCAGAAGTTCACAACTATAATGGAGGTAGAGTTATTTATCCTGTTAAGTTAGAAACAAAGGACAATAAGCACTATAAAGGTGAGATATTAAAAGATATGTATGTTTCGCCATTTTTCAAAAGAGATGGAGAGTATAAGTTTAATTTAACATATTCAAATAAAGATTTTTCAATTGGAATAAATCTTTTTGAAGATGATAAAAAAGTATTAACTTCAACTTTTACAGGACAAAGTCTAGTTTTTAATGAAGTAAATATAGTATCACTATTTTTAAGACACACCCTACTTACATTTTGGGTAGTTACAAGAACAATCTGGCAGAGTTTAAAACTTAAAATTAAAGGTCTAAAATGGAATAGACCACAAGCTATTGATCAAATTAGGAGGGCTTAATCATGAAATCTTTTTGGAACAATCTAGGAAACAAGTATTTTTCAAAAATCACAAAAGGAACATTAGAGGTTACATTTTGTGATGGAAATATCAAAATATATGGAAATAATCAAGAACCAAAAGCAAAGATGCATTTAAATAATGCAGATTTATTTAGAAGACTTACACTATTTGGGGACATAGGTTTTGCAGAGAGTTATATGGACAAAGATTTTGAATGTGATGATTTAACGGCATTAATTAAAATAGGGATTATAAATTCTGATGCACTACAAACAAAAAGTGAAGATGAAAAGAAATTCTCTCTTTATAATTTATTCCCAGTAGTAAATAAATTAAAGCATATTATGAGAAAAAACTCAAAAACACGTTCAGCAAAAAATATACAAGAGCATTATGACTTATCAAATGACTTTTTTGAACTATTTTTAGATGACACTATGATGTACTCTTCAGCTGTATTTGAAAAACCAGATGAGCCTTTATTTGATGCACAAAAAAGAAAAATAGATTTACTTGCAAAAAAACTAAATCTTAAAAAGGGTTCAAAAGTACTTGAAATTGGTTCTGGTTGGGGAGCAATGGCTATGCACTTAGTTAAAGAGTATGGATGTGAAGTTACAACGCTAACACTTTCAAAAGAGCAAAAAAAGCTTTGTGAAGGTAGATTTAAAGAACATAATATTGAAGAATCTGTTGATGTAATGCTTAAAGACTATAGGGATATGGAAGGACAATTTGATGCAGTTATTGCTGTTGAGATGTTTGAAGCAGTTGGACGTGAGTATTTTGATGTATTCTTTAAAAAATGTGAGTCGTTATTGAATCCAAGTGGAATACTTGTAATGCAAATTATTACAATGCCAGACCAAAGATATAGCTCATACTGTAAGGGAACTGATTTTATTCAAAAGTATATTTTCCCTGGAGGTCATCTTCCAAGTGTTGGCAAAATACTAGATGTAACTACAAAAAATACAAAACTAAACCTTTTACATATGGAAGAGTTTACAGAACATTATGCAAAAACACTAAACATTTGGCATGAAAACTTTAACAAAAAACTTGCACATGTAAAAGAATTAGGCTTTGATGAATACTTTATTAGAATGTGGAAAATGTATCTTTCTTATTGTGAAGCAGCGTTTTTAACTAGAAATATAAACCTAGTTCAAATTGCCTTTACAAGATATCAAAATATGGACTTAAATGAAGGATTAGTAGCGTGAAACTACAAATCTTTTTTTTAACAACTATATTTTTAATTTTTACAGGATGTTCAAAAATGCAAATAGAAGACTTTACAAATAAAGGTCCAGAATTTATTCCTCAAAAATATTTCAATGGAAAATTAACAGCCTATGGAATGGTAAAAGATAGAAGTGGAAAAATTATCAAAACTTTTAAGGGTGACTTAGTAGGTTCATGGGATAAAAATGGCATTGGAACTTTAGATGAAAAGTTTGTATATGACAATGGAGAGAAACAAACTAGAGTTTGGACACTAAAACCAACAGGAGAGAAAACTTTTATTGGAACTGCTGGAGATATTGTAGGTGAGGCACAAATGGTAGCAAATGGAAATACAGTAATGATTGATTATACAATGACAGTACCATATAATGATTCTACAATAGATATAAACGTAAAAGATTGGTTACACTTGCAAGAAGATGGTGTTATCTTAAATCACTCTAAAATGAAAAAGTTTGGCTTTACTGTAGGTGAACTTGTGATTACTATAATTAAAGAAGATAAGTAATCTACAAGCTCTTTAACACCTAAAGCCTAGAGAATTCTCTTTTCAAGATATTCTCTAAACTCTTTAGCTCCATCTTTTGAACTAGTTACAACATCATCAATTCCCTCAAATGATATTTCTAATTTTGATTGTTCCATACTTTGCATAGATTTGATTTTATCTACATTTACTATACAAGAACGGTGAATTCTAAAAAAGTTTTTTCCTTTAAGTAATTTTTCCATGTCTCCAATTTTCTTTCTTACATAAGCATCTGTATTTTTTATTTTGATAATAACTTCATCTAAATCAGCTTTTATATAAAAAATATCATCTATATCAATCAAATAAAGTTTGCTTCCTCTTTTAGCCATAATTCTTTTTGAACTATCAATATCTTCTTTAACCATAAATTTTTCAATTTTCTCTAAAGCTTTTTTTATACTCTCATTTGAAATAGGTTTTAATAAATAATCTACTCCACCACTTTGAAAAGCTTCTAAGGCATGTTCAGAATATGCTGTTTGAAAGATTATAAAAGTATTTGGATTGATGTCTCGAATAGTATTTGCAAGTTCTAAGCCACTCATATTTGGCATAGAAATATCTAGAAATGCTATATCAAACTTTTCTTTTGACACAAGTTTTATAGCATCTATTGGATTATTACATTCACTAATATCAGTAACACCCTCTTCTTCTAAAAGTCTTTTTAATCTACTAAGAGCTAGTTTTTCGTCATCTACTATAAGTGTTTTCAATTTTTGCCTTTTAATTCTATTATAAAGAACATTTTACCATTGTCTTTCTTATATGATAACTTTCCAACACCTAATAGTTCTAATCTTTTTTGTAAGTTACTAAGTCCGGTTCCAAAACTTATTTTTTCGCTTAAAATTCCATCATTTGAAACGATAATTTTATAATCTTTTGTACTTATATCTATATTTAATTCTTTTGAATTAAAACCATGTTTAATAGCATTTTCTACAAGCAATTGAATAGAAAACTTTGGCACTTCTATTTTTGCAAACCCTTCTGATATATTTACTTCTAATTTTATATTATCATCGAATCTAATATTCTCTATTTTCAAATATGTTTCGACCATTTTTATTTCACTTTCAAGTGATATTAAAGAGTCTCTTGTGATTGCATTTCGTAAAAATTTTGATAAATCTAAAGTTGCTTTCTCTGCTTTTTTTTGATCTAAATATATGAGTTCTGAAATAGAGTTTAAAGCATTAAACAAAAAGTGAGGATTAAGTTCACTTTCTAATGCTTTTATTTTTGAATCAAGTACTTCACTTTTTATAGATTCATTTTTATATTTCATTGAAATAAACTGATGAAGTATTAAACCAATTAAAAAAGTGAAAAAACCAATCACAATACTAATATAAAGCCATATTGGTTTCAAAAAACTAATAATAGGAAAATCAGCAAATGAAAAAAGAGCATAAGAAAAAACAAAACCTAAAAAACCAGAGAGAAAAGAGAAGATAAAACTAACTAAATACCAAAACTTTTCATTGATTTTTGGAAGTATTAAGTCATTTGAAATTGATATAAAAACAAAAGCACTTAGTGAAATAAAAACAGCACTTGTTGTACCAAAAAGTATTGTTGAAAACTCTTTTAAATTAGTATTGATTAAAAATAAAAAGAAAGAAATAAAGAAACCAAAAAAAGCTCCAATTATAATAATATATAACCAATCAAGTTTTGATATTTTCAATTCTACACTAGACATTTAATTCCTTATTTAAAACTTCAACTCCAATAGCAACACCTGGCCAACCTTGACCTGCAAATACTGTATCTCCAACATTAAATAAACCATCAAAAGGAGTTCTACAACTAGGTGTTTGCAAAATATTTTTAAATGTTATTGGTTTTCCGCCACAGTTATTTCTGTTTATATATCTTTTAAAAGTGTTTGAAGTTGCACTATGTATATTTATTATATCTTCTTTTTTTATGTTTTCAAAGTTATTTAAAAAATCATTAATAATAAAATCTTCAGTAATTTGCTTCTGTTTTTTATACTCATCTTTTGAAATATTTTTCCAATAAAGAGCTTTAATATGAGTTGATATTGTTACACTATAACCATTTTTTGAAAGCTTTTTATCATCTTTTGAAGAAAAAGAAATAAAATATGATTGAGATATTGCATTTGGAAGATTTTTTTCTAATATAATTTGATAATGATGTAAAAAATCTTCTTTTGAATCAAGTGTAAGATTTATCACAAAAGCACTTTGATCACTAAAAGAAAAGCTATTATAATACTTTTTAATTTTTTCATCTTCAAACAATGATGCACTATCAAAAATAGATGCATTTAAAATAACTTGTTTTGCTTTGTATTCATCTTTATTTGAAATTATTCTATAAAACTCTTTTTCTTTTTGTATTTTTAATATTTGCTCTTTTTTATGTACATTTATATCTTCTAACAATCCATCAAATAAACTTCCCATTCCATTGTTTACATAAAACACATCATGAAAAGGATAAGACAATCCTAATGCAAGAGAAAGCAATGGAATATCTTTTGAAGTAGTTTGTATAGTAATTAGTAGTTGTGAGTCTATAAAGGCTCTGTACTCATCAGAAATACCATATAAAGTTTCATTTATAAAACTTTGTGCACTTTTTAAAACATCTAATTTAAAAACTTTTAATATCTCTATTACTGCTTTTGCTGTTTTTGCATATGAAGACAAATTATACTTTGCATAATGTAGATTTTGTAAGCTCCAAAATTTTTTATCTAAGGTTTTGATTGTATTCCAAAATAATCTGTTATTTTTGTGAGGATATACTTTATTTATATTATCAATAAAAGTATCAAAGTCTTTTACTCTATCAACACTCTTTTTATTTTGAATAACTCTAATAGCTACATCACTTTTTTTAATATCAGGGATATAGTTTGCTTTATCAAAGATATTCTTTATGGGATGGTTTTTCTCATAACCTACAAAAGTAGTTGCCCCTGCGTTGTAGTAGTTTCCTTTTCTTTTAAAAGTACTAGCACATCCTCCAAGATTTGCATCTTTTTCAAAAAGTATTAAATTCTTGTCCTTATTAAGTGCAGAGATTAAAGCTCCACCCATTCCAGAGCCAACTACAGCAATATCAAGATTGTTCATTTTTCGCTTCTTTAAATCTGTCAATAGCTCTTTGTCTTGACAGTTTTATATCAACAATTGCTTTAGGGTATTCAACAAATAGATTTGACTGTAAACCATTTTCAATATGAAATAGTTTTGCATCTACATTTTCAAACTCTTTAAACACAGACTTAATAAATATTGCATCTTTATCAAACTTTTGTGATTGACTGTAAGGATTAAAAACTCTAAAATAAGGAGCACTATCAGCACCAGTACTTGAGCTCCATTGCCATGAGCCTATGTTTGAACTAGCTTCATAATCAAGTAGTTTTTTTGCAAAATACTCTTCACCTCTTTTCCAATCTATAAATAAATTTTTAGTTAAAAATGAAGCTACTACCATTCGTAAACGGTTGTGCATAAGTCCAGTATTATTTAAATGCACCATTGCTGCATCTATTATAGGGACACCTGTTTTACCCTCACACCATTTAAGAAAATCATCTTCGTTTGAACTCCACTTTATTTCTATATTATTAAAGTTGTTTTTTTCAGATTGTGGAAAATGAAATAATATATAATTATAAAACTCTCTCCAAAAAATCTCTCTTATAAAAAATTCACAATCAACAAAGTTAAAAGATTTAAAATAATTGAAAACTTGTTTTGGTGAAATCAAACCAAATCTTAGATGCACAGATATTTTAGAACTTGCATCTATATAAAAATAATCTCTTTGTTCTTGATAATCATTCACTTTTGTTTTAAACTCTTCTAATAATTCTACTGCACTTTTTGATAAAAAATCAGGTAATTTTACAGTAGCAAATCCCATATCTTCTAATGTAGGAATAAAAGAGTAATCAAAATCTATTTTTTTTAAATTTTCATTTGCTTTAAACTCTTCAATATTATTCGATTGAGTAATTATATTTAATGATTTATAAAAAGGAGTAAATACCTTATATGGAGTATTGTCTTTTTTTAAATGAGACATTGGATTTAAAATAAAAGAATCAATAAACCTTTTTACAGGAAGTATTGCTTCAATTTCTTCATCTCTATTTTTGGCATATGAATCAAAGTCAACAGAACATAATACCTCATCAAAACCATCTTTTTTTAACTTTTCAAAAACATTTTTTGGTTCATCATAAAATATTGCTAAATCAAGATTTAATACTTGTAATTTTTTCTTTAGTTCCAAAACAGATTTATAAATAAAAGTTACCCTTTTATCATCTTTTTCAAGACTTTTTAGAATATTTTTATCAAAAATAAAAATAGGGAGTACATCTTTATTCGCATTTGATAAAAGTGCACTATCTTCTACTCTTAAATCACGTCTAAACCAAAGAATCTGTCTCATCGATATGCCTCAACTTTAGATCTTAGAGCTAACTCTTTTGGATATGGATTTAAAAACTTTTGAGTTTTTAAATACTCAATATCAAATCTTTTGATATATAAATTTAAAATTTTCACTACTGCAATTAATGGAATTAGTCCAGATTTGAATTCTTCTAAAGTATCAAGTATTTCTGTTTTTTCATCTTTTGAGATATCTTTTTTAAAGTAACCATATAAGTGAAGTAGTACATTGTAAGTATTTGAGATACTTCCTTTTAAACTAATAGCTTTTAAAAAAGCATGTTTATAATCTTCAATTACTATTTTAATATCTCTTTTTTCATGATTTGCCACTATTTGTCCTAACTCTTTATAAGACTGATGTGATTTTGCATAAATCATATATTTATATGAAGTGTGAAACTCTACTAAATCTTTTGCAGCTGGATTTGTTTTTAAAAATTCAAAGATATCTTTATATGAAAATATTTGCATTAAAAAGTTTTCTTTTAACCAAGCATCACCTAGCCTTCCTTCTTCTTCAATTGGTAATAAGGGATATTTATCTTTTATTTGTTTTGCAAAAACTCCAACTCCATTTTTTTCACTCATCTGATTTTTTCCAGATGGATAAACTTTTACACGCTCTAAACCACATGTAGGAGATTTTGATTTTAAAATAAAACCACATAATTCATCTTCTTGAATTTGGTTTGCTAATTCTTTTGAAATATCAACTAACTTATCTGTTACATCAACATTCCCAGCAGAAGTTTTAACTCTAATATCATCCTCTGCTCTAACTAGTCGAATAGCCTCTCTTGGTGTTGTAAAAATCATTCTCTCAGGACAGTATGGCACAAACTCAAAATAATCACCTAACATATCTGTGATAAACCTATCTCTTGAGTGGCCTCCGTCATAACGACAATTTGTTCCTAATAAACAAGAAGAAATTCCTAATTTCATATTAAATCCTTTTTTGAATTATATTACATTAGTATATTCTTTAATAGCTAAAAAATGTTAGTTTATAAATATATTTATTGCTATTTAATATCTATTTTCTCTTGTCCTATTCTATATAGGAAAGGATAACCTATAATTCAGCATTATAGAAGCGTTATATTTTAGAAGGTGTACTTTTAGGTGTACTTAATCTCTGAATTTGATAAAATCTTAGAAAAATTCATCAAGTCTTTTTCTATCTCTTTGTAAATCTCTTTTTCATTTGAACATCCCATATCTTTGACAATACTCTTTAAAGGTTTAGTTTTAATAGTTTTATAATTTGTTAGTTCTTCTAAAATTGGATTATTTTCATTTGAAAAGTTAAATAAAGTCTGACTATTTTCATTTGTTGACAATTGATTTATAAAATCTTTAGTCTTTTTACTTTTTGCACTAAAGTAGTTTAAACTATTTATATTATAAAAGGTTTTATCATTAGCAAAATCCCTAGAGTATTCTTCTTTTTTTAATATACTTGCAGTAATTGCTAAACAAAACTCTTTTCCAAAGATTGGTATTATAATTTCTTCCCAAAATATATTTTCAGATACACTCTTTTCACAAACTAAAACTAATGAACTTGAACTCTTCAAATTCTGAAAGAAACTTGATAACCACTCCATTAGATATTTAAAATCATCTTCACTTGTTACCATATTTAAAATAAATGTATAAATAAAACTTCTTGGTAAAGAAACAAAAGAACCTTTAGGTTCTTCTCTTAGTTTTAAGTATTCAGTATAATAAAATTTATTTTTATAATATCTATAATCTTTATTATTAAAATAAAGTAAATCACTTATTTGGGGATTAAATATTTCATAAGGTATAAGTTCATCTATTAAAATCTCACCATTTACATTAATATTTTTATCTACTAAACCCCAAGCACTTATAATAGATAAATTTAAACCTAAATCTTGATTGATAATATTTTGAATATCACTTGATGTTCCTGATGCTATATTTCTTCCTATTGATTTGTAATAAAAAGTTACTGCATCTTGCCATACATTACAAGATGCAGTAGAATTAAATATAAAAAGTGTCTTTTGATGTTCTTGACAATAATGAAGATTATTCTTTAAAATATCAATTACAGTTTGTCCAGCTATTGAAAGTGCCATTTATTTCCTTACTATATTGATTTATCATCTATTTTTTCTATAGTTTTATTATACTACTCTTCTAATTCAAAAAAAGTATTCCTTGATACTAATGTATTTTCGTTTTGATTAACTATAATATAATTATCTTCTATATTGTAAGAATAATGTGTAATATAATAATTATCAAATTCTCTTGTATCTAAAGGTATTTTTGCATATGGATTATGATGGACTTGTAAACCATCTAAAATTTCTTCATGATAATCAATATTCTCTACCACTGAATATAAATCTTTCATTTCCTCTATACTTTGTACTTCTTTAAATATAGTTGTTCTAACTTTACACTTAATATCTGTTTGAGTTATAACTTTACTTATTGTAGCAGTAGTTGAGAAAATAATAGCACTTACATCTGAATACTTATCATTTCTAAATATTCCTAATTCTAATTTTGTTCCATCATTTTTTTTGACATAAGAAATATCAATCTCACACATTTTTTGAGTATCAAAACCTTTAGCGTATAACACTCTATTAATTGCATTATTATTCTGATTTGAAAACATTGATTGTTCAAATGGTGCAACAGCAATAATAAAAGGTTTTTTTTGAACATGTTTTAATTTCCTATAGCTATCTTTGTATTTATCACATTTACTAGTAATTGCAGTAAAGAGTCTAAAAGTTGCATAATTTAAGAACTCTTCATGAGATTTATTCTTTCTTTGTTCTAGACTCACTTTAGTCCATTCAGGTTCATCATCTCTAGCCTCATTTGCAGTAGTAGCCTCAATGCATAATGTTGAATATGATGTATAAGAAATAAAATCTGGACTACTTTTTTCAAAATCAACTTGATAACTTAATTCTCTTAAACATTTATATATATAAAGTTCCCAAAATGATGAATTAAATGTTCTTTGAAATTCTTTTATAAATTTATTATCTCTATCTTTAAAACCTATTGCCCATTCTATTAGTATATCTTTTAATTTATAATTTTCTTTTTTTAATAAATATTTAAAGTGTGAATGCTGTTCTTCTTCACTTACGAGAGGCTGAAATAAATTAACATCTTTTTTCTTTTGCTTATTTTTCTTTTTATTACTATATCTACCCATTTTATAATGAGCCATAACATTTTCAATAACTGATATTTTGAAAATTATAGATAACTCTTTTGAGTGCATTTCTTTGATACATAATGTAGCAGATTGTAAATACTGTTGAGGACCATTTGGACCATTCACTTCTATCCAACTCTTATCCATTGCTCCAATAATCTTATCCTTCCCAATACCACAATTAACAATTCTATGTTCTAAAAAGCCTAATCCATCAATTAGTTTCTCTTCATTTTCAATAAGTAAATATGCATTTTCTAATTCTTCATAAATAAATTGGTGTGCTACACTTAGGCTTTTATAGTTTTTTTCAATTAAATATATAATATCTTTTGTTGTTTTATTAATAACCTGATAGATTATAATCCTTTTTATAATTTATATATATAAGAATGGTTTGTTTAAATACCAAAGTGTAGTTCTCTGTGACAGTTCGGACAAACAGCTATTGCATTTTCAATACTATCTTCTCCTCCTTCTGCAAGTTGTATTTTATGATGCACTTCTAAATAAGGAGTATTGTCTTTTTTTCTAATAAATAAATGGTGCTTTTTTTTCACATTTTTCACAAATACCATTAGCTCTATTTAATACTTTAAAAACAACATCTGGATTTCTTTTAAAACCTCTTGATCTAATTTCAATTTCTTCTGGATATTTACTAGTATTTTCTAACCTTTCTTCTCTCTTTTGAGGAGAAGTGTGTTTAGAAAACTGAATCCCTCTTTCAAGTTCCTTGTTTAAGTCTTCTATAGAAATTACGTTATCATCATTGTTTTTTTCATGATATTGAATATAAGAGAGAGCTTGATTAGGTATCCTTCTTTTTCCATGAATATTTCCATTGATACCATGCTTATGAAGAGAGTCTATTCCAAGAAAATCACTATCTATAAAGTGAATTAACTTTAGTCTTATAAAATGTTCACAAATTTCACTTCTATCATCCCTATTGAATTGACCTTCATTTCCTAATAATTCATCTTCTCCATAACCACTTTTAATGACTTCGGTTTTAATTGCTATTCTTTGTAACGGTTGAGTAATATAAATATAAACTATATCACCTACCTTAATCTTGTTATTACTTGCGTTACCCCAATCTATTTCTGAGTAATTTTGAAATCCAGCTATAGAATCGTAAAGAGAGGGTCTACTACTTGCAAGCCAATAAGTAATACCATAATCATCTTTTTGATAATCTAATCCTATCGAATTGCTTACATTACGACTTGATACTATCCAACTTTTAATACAATAGTTACTACCTTCTAATGCTTTGATTCTATGATCCGTCACAATGTTATTTTTGCAGGATGAAGTCCACAGTTTAGTGACTTTTCTAGAAAAAATAAATATTTCATTTGTAGTTAAATTAGTAACTTCAGTAAAAACAAAATTCCCTACAGCTTCTTTTTTAAATTGTTCTTCATTTTCAGGGTAAAATATAACTTCCATACCATTAATATCCTATTTTCTATATATCACGTAAAACTTCTTCAATATACTCATCACTCATAAATGCTGATTGTATATGTTGTTTACTTCCTGCAAACTTAGTTATCATGTGACCATACCCTAATAGCTTTTCTGCACCTGATTCATCAATAATAATATTTGAGTTTTTTTCAGTATCGACCCTTAGAGCGAACTTAGCACCTAAGTTAGCTCTAAGTATCATTGGCACAACAGTATTATCTGGTCTCTGAGTACTAACTACTAAATGTATCCCTGCTGCTCTTGCTTTTCCTGCAAGTCTTTGAATAGCATCACTAGCACTTCTTTTAAATTCATCATCTAGCATCCAATCTGCAAATTCATCAAATATAATGACAATTCTTGCTAATTTATCATTTGATTTAGAATTGTATTTAGTTAAATCATTAACACTTAGTTCTTTGAAAAGACCATATCTTCTTTCCATTTCTTCAACTACATCATGTAGTTTTTTAATAGCCAAGTCTTTATTCGTAATTATTCCATCTTCATCCAGATAAGGAATATCTTTATATCTAGTAAACTCAACTTGTTTTGGATCAACTAATATTAATTCTAATTCATCAATATTATTAGTTCTTATTAAATCTATAATAAATATATTTAAAAGAACACTCTTACCACTTTTTGTCATACCAGCAATTAAGGCATGAGGATCCTCACTATCAAGATTATAATATACAACTTCATTGTTTTTTTCATTTCTTCCTAACAATATTTTTGTATTTCCAAAACCATTAGTTAGCTCTCTATTTTCTAAACAATCTTCATACGATATTATTTGTCGTTCTTTTCTTTCAAAAACTAAATTATATGCACCTGGGACAATTTCAACTCTTAAAAGTTTCAAACTATCAACTGCTAAGAAATCATCTGCCATTTTATAAAAGTTACTTTGTTTCCAACCTCTTTCCGGTTTTAAAGAGACACTAATTGCATTTGGTGTAAATAGTACATCTAATATCTTTGCTCTATACCCATGATCAATAACTGTTCCTTTAACAGCATTACTAGCTTCCTCTGCTTCAACCTCTTCAAGTTTTTTTCTTTCTTCAAGCTCTTTTACTTTTATATCTTCTACTATATTCACAACTTCAACATTAGCAATTTCTTTAATAATTACAGGTTCTAAAACTATTTCATCTTTTTCTATATGTTTCTGCACTTGGGTTACATTATCGAATTTTGGAAATTTTAATTCCATTGAATCTAATTTTAATGCAGGAAGTGATTCAATCATTGATACAATTGATTTTGAACCAATGATATACTGTTCGATATTATCTAAACCTGTTGATACTTGAAAATCATCCTCATAGTCATACACAAATACATAAGAGATTCCTCTAACTACATAATTTATATTTTTGTTAAGCCTTATTTTATTTCTTACTTCTTCAGAAGTTAAGTTATTATCAAAACTTTTATGATGTGTTTCTACTATTAAATCAGAAATTTTTGCTATCCAATACTCTTTATCATAACAGTCATTATCTTCAAATACTTTCTTTATCTGTATGTAGGAATCTTTTGTTTGTTGTAATGATTTCTTTGCAAGTTTAGGTCGTCCTGCTTCATTACAAAACTTAACTTCAACAATATCAACGTATATAGTTGAAATATCATCGTTAATAAAAACAGGTGTTATAGATAAAATATCTGCAAGTACATTATTCTGATTCATAAGTAATTTTTCTTCTGAATTAATACTAGATAAAAACCAATCTGCATAATCATCAATATAAATCATTACATTTTTATTGTTTGTGCAGTTTTCCAAAATACTTTTGGCTAGAACTAATCCTAACATTTCATTTGCAAATCTACCTCTTCCTATAGCCTTTAATAAAACATCACCAGAAAGTTCATTTGCTGATTTAATAATAGAATCAACTGATGATTCTATAACTTTACTATCTACATTAAACTCTTC
>Ga0193963_1000092_pt1 | contig 42922 bp, 30 predicted proteins | sample FB_6_MG_FD_140359 | JGI IMG/M metagenome (GOLD analysis project Ga0193963, IMG submission 140359) | Microbial mat bacterial communities from the Broadkill River, Lewes, Delaware, United States - FB_6_MG | ecosystem: Environmental > Aquatic > Freshwater > River > Microbial mats | place: USA...
ATAGTTGATGAAGAACATGAACCTTCATTTAAGCAATATGATCCAGCACCAAGGTATCACGCCCGAGATGCTGCTATTGTTTTAGGAAATCAGCATAAGGCGAAAGTATTATTAGGATCTGCCACTCCTAGTGTTGAAACTTTTTATAATGCTCAACAGGGTAAATTTGGATTAGTTGAATTAAATCGACGTTTTGGAGATGTGCTATTACCAGAAATTGAACTGGTAGATATAAAGGAGAAATATCGAAAAAAACGTATGAAAGGTCATTTTTCAGATCGTTTAATTAAAATGATCTCCGAAGCTCTTGAAAATAAAGAGCAGGTAATTTTATTTCAGAATAGAAGGGGGTATGCTCCATTAATAGAATGTGAAACCTGTGGAGTATCTCCACAATGTCCTCAGTGCGATGTTAGTTTAACATTTCATAGTTACAGAAAAGAATTGAGATGTCATTATTGTGGTCATAGGCATGCTATGCCACATAATTGTGGGGCCTGTGGAAGTGAAAAATTGAATTCTAAAGGTTTTGGTACAGAACAAATAGAAATTGAATTAGAAGAGTTGTTTCCAGAAGCAAATATTGGTAGAATGGATTTGGATACAACACGTGGAAAATATGGCTATCAAAAAATAATAGGGAAATTTGAAGCTCATGAAATTGATGTTTTGGTAGGTACACAAATGTTATCCAAAGGATTAGATTTTGGAAATGTTTCATTAGTTGGAATTATGAATGCAGATACAATGCTTAATTTTCCAGATTTCAGAGCACATGAAAGAAGTTATCAATTAATGGTTCAAGTTGCTGGAAGAGCAGGTAGAACGAAGAAAAGAGGAAAGGTAGCCATACAAACCTTTAATCCTTATCACCAAATATTGCAGCAAGTTTCAACAAATTCTTTTGAAGAAATGCACAAAGAGCAATTAGACGATCGTTGGCAATATCATTACCCGCCTTTTTTTAGGTTGATTAAAATTACATTACGCCATAAAGATTTTAATAGAGTAGAGTCAGGTGCAAATTGGTTAGGGAAATCATTAGAATCAGTTTTTAAAGAAAATGTTTTAGGACCATCTACACCTTCAATTTCTAAAATTAGGAATTATTATATAAGAACTATTATAATTAAAATTCCTCAAAATCAGTCAATAACAGTTACTAAAAGGAATATTCTACGTGTGAAAAATTCATTTCAATCTATAAAAGATTTCCGCTCGATACGTTTTAATATTGATGTAGATAATTATTAAATAGAAATAATAGCTGGATGCCTTGTTAAATAACAATTATATTGTATATTTGCACGCTTAAAAGTAAACTTAAATATTTAAATATGAATCATTACGAAACTGTTTTCATTTTGAATCCCGTTTTATCTGAAACTCAGGTAAAGGAAGCAGTACAGAAGTTTAACGACTATCTTGTTTCTAAAGGTGCCGAAATGATATCAAAAGAAGATTGGGGGCTAAAAAAATTAGCGTACGCAATCCAAAACAAGAAAAGTGGATTTTACCACTTGTTTGAGTACAAAGTTAGTGGAGATGCAATTACTCCATTCGAACTTGAATTTAGAAGAGATGATAGCGTAATGCGTTATTTAACTGTAAAGTTAGATAAACACGCTGTTGCTTGGGCTGAAAAGAGAAGAGAAAGAAATAAAGCAACTAAAAAATAAGGTATGTCTATAGAACAACAAGCAAAAGGAGGAAAACAAGGTGAGGTTCGTTACCTAACTCCACTGGACATTGATACAAAACAAGTTGCTAAGTACTGTCGTTTTAAAAAGAACGGTATTAAGTATATTGATTATAAAGATGCAAAATTCTTATTGTACTTAGTAAATGAACAAGGTAAAATTTTACCACGTCGTTTAACAGGAACATCATTAAAATATCAACGTAAAGTATCTGTAGCTATTAAGAGAGCACGTCATTTGGCATTAATGCCTTATGTAGCAGATATGTTAAAATAAGAGATAGGAATTATGGAAATTATATTAAAACAAGACGTTGAAAACGTAGGTTTCAAAGATGATATCGTAGCTGTAAAAAATGGTTATGGTCGTAACTTTTTAATTCCTCAAGGATTAGCAGTATTAGCAACTACTTCAGCGAAAAAAGTATTAGCTGAAACTTTAAAACAAAGAGCTTTTAAAGAAGAAAAGTTAATTAAAGATGCTACTAAAGTTGCAGATGCAATCAAAGAATTAGAAATTAAAATTACCGCTAAAACTGGTGATGGTTCTAAATTATTTGGTTCTGTAAATAACGGAAATGTTGCAGAAGTATTAGCTGCTGCAGGTCATGAAATAGACAAGAAATTCATTAAAGTTGAAGGAGGAAACATTAAGAGACTTGGAAAATACAACGCAACAATTAGATTACACAGAGCTGTAATTATTGAATTGCCTGTTGAAATTATAGCAGAACAAAATAGCTAAAAACTAGTTTTGCAAAAAAGATTAAAAAGCTCACTTTTAAAAGTGAGCTTTTTTTTTGATTTTTATTTTAACAACTTGTATTTCAATTGTTAAACTTTCCAAGTTAAAGAAGTAATTAACAAAACTTCGTTAATAAAGAATAAGGAAGTATGTGTTAGTAGCATGCTTTTTTTATATTTTAGCCCTAACAATTATTAAATCAATTAATACTAAACGTATGAACAAACAATTATTATTATCATTTTTAATTACCATTTTTGTGGTTGCTTCTGGGTTTTCTCAGGTGACAACATCCAAAATTCATGGAGTTGTATTAGACGATACTTCTGAAGGTCTTTTTGGAGCAAATGTTATTGCAAAGCATTTACCTACTGGTACTGTTGCAGGAACAATAACTTTAGAAAGTGGTAGATTTTCTATACCAAACTTACGTGTTGGTGGACCATATACTATAACTATTAGTTATATTGGATTTCAAACAGTTGAGTATACAGATGTATATTTAAATTTAGGATCAGCATTTGATCTTAATGTAAAATTAGCTAGTGAAAGTGAACAATTAAATGAGGTCTTTATTTCGGGAAGTAGAAGCACAACTTTTAATAATGATAGAACTGGAGCTGAAACAAGTGTTGGTAAAAGAGAGTTAACAAAGCTTCCTACAATTTCAAGATCGGCATCCGATTTTACAAGATTAGATCCTTCAGCATCAGGAGGTTCTTTTGGAGGTAGAAATGATCAGTTCAATAACTTTACTTTAGATGGTTCTATTTTTAACAATCCATTTGGATTGGATGCAGCTACACCTGGTGGGCAAACAGGCGCACAGCCAGTTTCTCTAGATGCTATTGAACAAATTAGCGTTTCAACAGCACCTTATGATGTTACTTTATCTGGTTTTACAGGCGCTTCTGTAAATGCTGTAACTAAAAGTGGTACAAATAAACTATCTGGAACTGTTTATGGATATTTTAGAAATCAGGATTTAACAGGTAGTAAAGTAAAAGGACAAAAAATATTTGTTCCTAAATTAGAGCAAAAACAATATGGTTTTAGTGTTGGTGGACCAATTATTAAAGATAAGTTATTTGCTTTTGTGAATTTTGAAAAAGATGACAGAACGGATTTAGGTCAAACTTGGTTGCCAAATACAGGTAGTGGAGCAATTAATGAATCTCGTGTTTTAGAGCAAGACTTGATTGATGTGAGCAATGCTTTAAAAGCAATTGGATATGACCCTGGGGCATACAAAGGGTTTACTCATGAAACAGGATCTACTAAAGGTATTGTAAAGCTGGATTGGAATATCAATGATAACAATCGTTTAGCATTTATTTATAATTTTTTAGATGCGTCTAAAGAAAAACCAGCGCACCCTACAGCTATTAATAGAAGAGGACCTGATTTTTCTACATTGCAATTTGAAAATTCGGGTTACCAAATTAATAATAAAATTCAATCGTTTTTAGTTGAATTAAATTCTACATTTGCTGATAATGTTACAAATAAATTACAAGTTGGGTATACTTCATTTGATGATTCAAGAAATCCGTTTTCTACACCTGCTCCAGTAATTAATATTACTAAAGGTAATTCTCCATATATAATTGCTGGTCATGAACCATTTTCAATTAATAATAAATTGGATCAAAAGGTATTTCAATTAACTAATAATATGAATATTCAAACAGAGAATCACACCTATACTTTAGGATTTTCGTTTGAAAAATTTATGTTTAAGAACTCATTTAACTTGAAAGGTTATGGTTTTGATGTTTTTGGAAGTGTTGATATTAACGATTTTGACGCTAATGATTATGCAGGAGCTTTTGCTGATGCTATTGCTACTTTTGAAACTAAAAATGCATTGGCTGATGGTGTAGATGGAGGTTGGAACCTTGCTGAGATGAATTTTGGTCAGTTAGCTTTTTATCTACAAGATGAATGGAATGTTTCAGATGATTTTAAAGTAGCACTAGGTGTTAGATTTGATAAACCATTGTATTTTAATACTTCAGATTTAGCTCAAAAATTCATAGATACAGAAAATTCTGAATGGTTTGTACCAGGAATTGAGTATATAGATCCAAGCACTGGAGCTGCTACAATATTTGATTCAACTGAAATGCCAAGTAACAAAATTTTATTTTCTCCTCGCTTAGGATTTAACTGGGATGTAAAAGGAGATAAAACAATGCAGTTAAGAGGGGGAACAGGATTATTTACAGGTCGTTTACCTTTTGTTTGGATTGGAAATCAAGTAAGTGGATCTGATGTTTTCTTTTACCAAGTTGTAGATCCTGAATTTAAATTTCCAAAAGTTTGGAGAACTAGTTTAGGTTTAGACTATAAACTTGAAGATGGATTAGTGCTTTCTACAGATTTATCTTATACAAAAGACATCAATGGTGTTCATGTACAAAATTGGGGATTAGGAGAGCCAACCGGAACTTTAAATGGACCTGATGGTAGAGCAATTTATACGCCTACTGATGTAGCTTATTGGGCAGCTCCTTGGGGGCAAGAAAGAGCTAATGCATATGTTTTAACAAATTCAAGTGAAGGTAGAACTTATAACGCAACTGTTAAAGCTCAAAAAACTTTTGAAAACGGGTTGTATACTACATTAGCATATAACTATTTAGATTCAAAAGATGTTAATTCAATTGAGGCTGAAATTACAGGTGATGCTTTTGCTTTTAATCCTGCTTATGGTAATGTAAATGATGCAACATCTGCAAATTCTAAATACGGAGATAAACACAGAATTATTGGTGTTGTTTCTAAAAGTTGGAAATATGGTGCAAATGAAAAGTGGGGAACCTCAATTGCTGCGGTAATTGAATATGCTCAAGGAGGTCGTTTTTCTTATACTTATGGAGGAGATATAAACGGAGATGGAAGTGGTGTTAACGACTTAATCTATGTTCCACTTGCTTCTGAAGTAGGTTCTATGAATTTTACTGAACCAGGAATGGCAGCAGCATTTGAAAACTATATTCAACAAGATGATTATTTAAATGGAAGAAGAGGTAATTATGTTGAACGTTATGGTGCTTTAGCTCCATGGAGAGGGAAATGGGATCTTAAGGTATTACAAGATTTAAAAGTTTCCGAAGATAATACGATTCAATTTAGCATTGATGTCTTAAACTTTGGAAATATGATTAATTCTGATTGGGGAATTGTGCAACAACCAAATGCAGTTCAACCAATAGGTGTATCTGTTGATGCTGGAAATCCTACTTATCGTTTTGATGATAACTTACAAGAAACTTTCGGGTATGATGCAAGTTTATTATCTAGATGGCAAGTACAATTTGGAGTGCGTTATTCTTTCTAAGAATTAAAATTATTATATTTGAACCGCCCAATTTGGGCGGTTTTTTTATTAAAAGATATATGAAATACAGACAATTAACTAAAGAACAATTTTTAGAACTACATAAAGAGTTTTCAGAATTTTTGGCAACTCAACAGATTGATGCTAAAGAATGGAATACAATAAAAAACGAAAAGCCATTAATGGCTGAGGAAGAGCTAAATATTTTTAGCGATGTTGTTTGGGAAGATGTTTTAACAAAAACAAATTTTTTAGAACATATATCAAAAAATGATATCAATTTATTTAAGTGTAATTCGAAAGAAATTATTCGAATTTATATAAAACTCAATAACAAAAATAAAAACTTTTTGAATACAGAGGATTTTGATGAATTTTTGAAAAATCCACTTTCAAATGATTATGAATATTACAAAGCAGTTAAAAAATATTCAGATGAAAGAAATTTAGAAATTTTTAAGTTAATTGAAATGGGTAGTCATATTTCAAAAGGAGAATTATTTTCTAAAGTGAGTCAATTAATTCGTTAACTAATTTTAAAACTCCTACTGAAGCTTTTTCAGGGATAACTGTTAAATTAGGATATTGGTGTTCATTAATTGTTGGTTTTGGATCAATAAAATAAATAGGAATGTTTCCTGAAACATAATTAATTAAATTGGCAGCCGGATACACTTGCATTGAAGTTCCAATAATTATTAAAATATCTGCTTTTGAAGTAATATCAATTGCCTTGTCTAACATAGGGACTTCTTCACCAAACCAAACAATATGAGGTCTTAATTGATGATTTTCATCGCAAGTATCTCCAATATTCAGATCTTTTTCCCAATGATATACTAAGTTTTCGTTATTAGTACTTCGAACTTTTAGTAATTCTCCATGTAAATGCAATACATTTGAACTACCAGTTCGTTCATGTAAATCATCAACATTTTGAGTTACAATATGTACATTGAATTTATTTTCAAGCAATACCAAAGCTTTGTGCCCTTCATTTGGCTCAACTTCAAGCAGTTGAGATCTGCGCTTATTGTAGAAATCTAACACTAAATTTTTATCTTTTCTCCAACCAGTAGGAGAAGCAACCTCCATAACGTCATGACCTTCCCATAAACCATCGGCATCTCTAAAAGTTTTTATACCACTTTCTGCGCTAATTCCTGCACCTGTTAAAACAACTATTTTTTTCATATCTCTAATTTATTCAAAAGTAAAATTTTATATTTGAACAAAGAAAAATTTAGATGGTAGATCTTAAATATACGGAGTATTTAGAACAGTTTGTTACTGAGAAAAGAAGGACTTTATTTGAAAAAGTTTTAGATGAAAGAACGCGACATTTTACTGTAGCCATTGAAGATATTTATCAGCCACATAATGCGAGTGCAGTTGTTAGAAGTTGTGAAATATTTGGAGTACAGGATGTTCATGTAATACAAAATAAGTATAAGTTTTATGCCTCTAACCAGGTTGCCAAAGGTGCCCAAAAGTGGTTAGATTTTAAATTATTTAAGGAAAAGGATACAAATAACACCTTGGCATGTATAGAAGATTTGCGAAGTAGAGGTTACAAAATAATTGCTACAACACCTCATAATGAATCTTGTGTTTTAGAGGATTTTGATATCACCCAAAAATCTGCTTTCTTTTTTGGAGTAGAGAAGGAGGGGCTTTCAAAAGATGTTATGGATAATGCAGATGGGTATTTGAAAATTCCGATGGTTGGTTTTACTGAAAGTTTAAACATATCAGTAGCTGCAGCTATCATTCTTCAAAGCATGAATGAAAAGTTGAAGAAATCAAATGTAGATTGGAAATTAAGTGAAGATGAGAAAAATATCTTATACCAAGAATGGTTAGAAAAATCTATTAAAAGTGTTAAAAAAATTAAGGAATACTATTATAACGAAATAGTTAGTGAATAGTAATTTTATCAATTATAGCGGTTGAATCACAGTTAATTACAGTTAAAGTAACGTTTTTCAAGTCTTTTTTTCCATTAATATTGTATTGATACAAACAAGAATCTAATTTTACTTTATTCATTAAATCAACATCTCCATTTTTTAGTATTTTTGAAATGTTGGCAGTGTCAATTTTTTTTGATGATAAAACAGATAAAGCATCGTTTGAAAAATGACGTTCTTTAATTCTAAGATTTTTTAAAACTCTTGCATTTGGGCCATAATCAAATGTGGTATCTTTTTTATCCCAAATAAAAACTACTACTATAATTCCAATGGTTAATCCGCCTAAAAAGTAAGGTAATCGTTGTCTAAATGTCATTTTACAAAAACAATAAATTAATATCTCTAAATGGTAAATTAAACCAATCAGCAACTGTTCTGTTGGTTAAAATTCCATGGTAAAAGTACATACCTTTTTGCAAACTTTTGTCTAATCTTGCGGCATTTTCAAAACCTCCTTCTTCAGCAATACTTAATAAATAAGGTGTAAAGATATTACTTATTGATACTGAGGCTGTTCTAGAGTATCTTGATGGTATATTTGGAACGCAGTAATGAATAACTCCATGTTTGACAACAGTTGGTTTTTTGTGAGTTGTAACTTCAGAAGTCTCAAAACAACCACCTCTATCAATACTCACATCAACAATAACTGAACCTTCTTTCATGTTTTCAACCATTTCTTCTGTTACAATAATGGGAGACCTAGAAACACCTCTTAATGCACCAATGGCAACATCACATCTCATTAAAGCTTTCTGTAAAGTTTTAGGTTGAATAGTAGATGTGTAAATGGCACGACCTAAATGTCTTTGTAAAGATCTTAATTTAGTTAGTGAGTTATCAAATACTTTTACGTTTGCACCTAATCCAATAGCCGATCTTGCAGCAAATTCGCCAACAGTTCCAGCTCCTAATATAACAATTTCACTTGGAGGTACACCACTAATATTTCCTAATAGTAATCCATTTCCTTCGTTAACATTGCTCATAATTTCAGAAGCAATTAAAATGGATGCAGTACCTGCTATTTCACTTAGAGATTTTACAATAGAATAAATGCCTTGTTCATCTCGAATATAATCAAATGCAATAGCAGTTATACGCTTACTAGCTAAAGCTTCAAAATATTTTTTGGTTTGCGTTTTTAATTGTAACGCTGAAAATAATGTACTTTGTGGATTGATGAGTTTAATTTCATCCAAAGAAGGTGGTTCAACTTTTAAAATGATATTACATTCAAATGCTTCTTTTACATCATATGAAATTTTTGCTCCAGCTTCAGAATACTCATTGTCAGAAAAGTTAGCTCCTTCTCCTGCACCAGTTTCAATAACAAATTTATGCCCATGAGATGTTAGTGCAGCAACTGCATCAGGTGTTAGGCACACTCTCTTTTCCTGATAATGTGTTTCTTTTGGTATACCAATAACAAGTTCTCCTTTCTGCTTTTCTATTTCCAAACATTCCTCTTGAGGTAATAATTCTTGTTTACTGAATGGAGAAGTCATTTTTTTACTCATTATTTTTAAGTTCTATAGTTCTTTGTTGATCACTATTTACAGTAATAGTAACAATTACAGACTTTAAAGGTAGTAAATTTTCTACTTTATTTGGCCATTCAACCAAACACATGCTATCGCTATAAAAATATTCTTCAATTCCCATATCCATAGCCTCTTCTTCATTATCGATTCTATAAAAATCAAAATGATAAACTTTTTCAGAATTGTTGGTATGATATTCATTCACTAGGGAGAAAGTTGGTGAACTAACATTGTCTAAAACACCTAATTGCTTAACCAATTCTTTAATTAATGTAGTTTTTCCTGCTCCCATTTCGCCATAAAAAAGAAGGATTTTATGCTTTGAAAACTGTAAAACATCTTTTGCTATTTCAGGTAATTGATCTAACGTGTAATTTTTAATCATACTAATATTATTTAATCTCAATATTTAAATTGAAAACAAAGTTGCTAATTTATTTGGGTACAAATATAGCACAAGGAATTATCATTTCCTCTAAAGAAATACCACCATGCTGATAAGTATTTTTATAATATTTTACAAAATGATTAAAATTATTTGGATAAGCGAAAAAGAAATCTTCTTTTGCGAATATAAAAGAACTATTTATGGTTATTGACGGAAGTCCTATTTCCTTAGGATTTTTAACTGCATAAACTTCTTTATCCTCATAGGTTAAACTTCTACCTGTTTTATAACGTAGGTTTGAACTTATGTTTTTGTCGCCAATTACTTTTGAAGGTACTTTTGAATTAATGGTACCATGATCGGTCGTAATAATTAGTTTTAATCCAAGGTTTTGTGCTTTTTGGATCATTTCTAATAACGGAGAATTTTTAAACCAACTATTGCTTAAAGACCTATAGGCTTTATCATCACTAGCCAATTCTTTAATAACTTCCATTTCGGTTTTTGCATGTGAAAGCATGTCAACAAAATTGTAAACAATAACAGAAAGATCGTTCTCTTTTAAGGAGTTAAAATTATCAGCTAATTGTTTTCCCGATTTAAGGTTGGTAATTTTATGATAACTTAATTTTAAGTTTTCCTTTAATCTAACCATTTGAGCTCTTAAAAATTCTTCTTCATATAAATTTTTCCCACCTTCATCTGTATCATTTTTCCAAAAATCAGGATGTTTTTGTTCCATTTCTAAAGGCATTAGACCTGAAAATATAGAATTTCTAGCGTATTGAGTAGCAGTAGGTAATATACTTAAATATGAAATTTCATCTTCCTTTTTGTAGTACTTAGTAATTGTTTTTTCCAATACTTTGAACTGATCATATCTTAAATTATCAATTACAACAAGCAAAGTCCCTTTAGCTGTTTTAACCTCTGGGAGAATAACTTTTTTAAATAATGTGTTTGATAAAACAGGAATATCTTCAGAAGATGAATCTATCCAATTGGGATACTCTTTTTTTATAAATTTAAAAAATAGTGAATTAGCTTCTTGTTTTTGACTTTCAAGAATTTCAACCATTGCAGTGTCATTAATATTTTCAAGTTCTAATTCCCAGTAAGTTAGTTTTTTGTATATGTCAATCCATTCTTCAAGCGTATTAACCATAGCTAAATCCATAGCTATTTTTCTAAATTCTTGTTGATAATTAGAAGTTGTTTTTTCTGAAATTAAACGAGAATGATCTAAATTCTTTTTTAAACTGAGTAGAATTTGATTAGGATTGACAGGTTTAATTAAATAATCAGCAATTTTATTACCTATAGCATCTTCCATTATATACTCCTCTTCGCTCTTGGTAATCATTACCACCGGAATATTTGGACGTTTACTTTTTATTTTTGACAATGTTTCCAAACCGCTTAATCCCGGCATGTTTTCATCTAAAAAAACAATATCATAATTGTTCTCATTGCACATGTCAATAGCATCAGCTCCATTATTACAGGTTGAAACAGTATAGCCTTTCTTTTCAAGAAATATTATATGCGGTTTTAAAATATCTATTTCATCATCAACCCATAAAATGTTTATCTCACTCATATTGTTATCTTTGTAAATCTATTTTAAAAAAAATGTTAATGCCTTATAAAAAAACGAATAAACTTAAAATATTAAACGATCCAATTTACGGTTTTATTACTATTCCAAACACATTAATTTGTGATTTAATAGATCATCCTTATTTTCAGCGTTTAAGGCGTATTTCACAAATGGGTTTATCTCATTTAGTTTACCCAGGTGCGCACCATACAAGATTTCACCATGCCGTTGGTTGTATGCATTTGATGCAAAAAGCAGTTCACAATTTAAGGTTGAAAGGGATTGAGATTTCTGAACAGGAGTCTAATGCATTAAATATAGCAATTCTTTTACACGATATTGGTCATGGAGCTTTCTCTCATGCCTTAGAACAAAGTATAGTTACAGGAATTAATCATGAGTTAATTTCCTTAAAATTTATGGAAGCTTTAAATGATGAGTTTAATGGAAAATTGAGTTTGGCAATTACCATTTTTAAAGGTAATTATCATCGAAAATTTTTATATCAATTAATTTCTAGTCAGTTAGATATGGATCGACTGGATTATTTAAACCGTGACAGTTTTTATACAGGAGTTGCAGAAGGTAATATTAGTTCTGAGCGTTTAATAGCAATGCTTAATGTGAAGGATGATAATTTAGTAATAGAGGAAAAAGGTATTTATTCTGTTGAAAAGTTTTTAGTTGCTAGAAGATTAATGTATTGGCAGGTTTATTTGCATAAAACTGGTGTAGTTGCTGAAAAATTACTTGGAAAAATATTGAAGAGAGCGAAAGAATTAGTACTACTTGGGGAAGATTTACCAGCTAGTAAAGCATTTAAATATTTTTTAAATTACCAAATTACAGAGGATAATTTTAACTTAGAAATTCTTAAAACTTTTGCAAAACTTGATGATTATGATGTGTTTTCGGCAATAAAGGAGTGGATTTCTCACGATGATAAAATAATTTCAACCTTATCAGAAAGCTTAATAAATAGGAATTTACCTAAAATTTTGATTCAAAAGGAACCTTTAACGAAAGCTCAAGTTGATGAAATAAAAAAAGAGGTAAAAGATGTTTATGGTTATTCAGATAGCCAATTAGATTATTTCGTGTATTATGGTAATGTTCAAAATCAGGCTTATGATGCAACTAAAAACACCATTCAAATTCTGTATAAAAATAGTGATATTAAGGATGTTACAGAAGCATCAGATCATTTAAATTTACAAGCACTGTCCAATACCGTTTATAAATACTATTTATGCTATCCGAAACTAAATAGGTAGTGGTTAATTTTTTTTTTACTTTTGCAGATAATGAAGTTTACAGCAAATCAAATAGCAGAAATTTTAGATGGTGAAATAAGCGGTGATGAAAATGCCGAAGTTTATAAACTTTCAAAAATTGAAGAAGGAGAAACAGGATCGTTAACGTTCCTTTCAAATCCCAAATATACACAATACATTTATTCAACAAAAGCATCAATAGCTATTGTAAATAAAGACTTTGTTCCAGAAAACGAAATAGAAACTACTTTAATAAAGGTAGAAGATGCTTATAAGGCTTTTTCTAAACTATTAGAATTTTACAATGAAGTTAAATTGAATAAAACAGGCATAGACGATCAATCATATATTAGTGATTCTGCTCAAATGGGGGAGAATTTATATATAGGAGCCTTTAGTTATATTAGCAGTAATGTTATACTTGGAGACAATGTAAAAATTTATCCAAATGTTTATTTAGGTGATAATGTTAAAGTAGGAGCTAATACAACTGTTTTTGCAGGTTCCAAAATATATTCAGAAACTGAAATAGGTGAAAATTGTGCCATTCATGCTGGTGCAATTATAGGTGCTGATGGATTTGGTTTCGCTCCTAATGAAGAAGGAGTATACAGTAAAATTCCTCAAATTGGAAATGTTATTATTGAAGATAATGTTGATATTGGAGCAGCTACAACAATAGATAGAGCAACACTTGGTTCTACAATTATAAGAAAAGGAGTAAAATTGGATAATCAAATTCAAGTAGCCCATAATGTTGAAATTGATGAGAACACGGTAATTGCAGCTCAAACAGGTATAGCAGGTTCTACGAAAATTGGAAAAAACTGTATGATTGGTGGACAAGTTGGAATAGTTGGACATATAACAATAGGTGATAATGTTCGCATTCAAGCTCAGTCAGGGATATCTCGAAATCTTAAAAATAATGATGTAGTTCAGGGTACACCAGCAATTGGATATTCAGATTATAATAAATCATATGTTTATTTTAAAAAATTACCAGATTTAGTTTCAAAATTGAATTCCTTAGAAAAGGAATTAAAAGCTTTAAAAGAAAAATAATGAGTAGTAAACAAAAAACAATTAAGAACGAAGTAACACTTTCTGGAGTGGGCTTACACACTGGGAATAAGGTTACAATGACTTTTAAGCCGGCACCTGTAAATTACGGTTATTCCTTTGTTAGAATAGATTTAGAAGGAGAACCTATTATTGAAGCTAGTGCAGAATATGTTATCAATACTCAAAGAGGTACTAACCTTGAAAAAAAAGGAGTTTTTGTAAATACGTCAGAACATGTTTTAGCGGCAGTTGTTGCACTTGGAATAGATAATGTAATTATTGAAATAAATGCTCCTGAACCACCAATAATGGATGGATCATCTAAGCACTTTGTTGAAGCACTTGAAAAAGCAGGTATATTAGAACAGGATGCAGAACGTGAAGAATATGTTGTAAAAGATATTATTTCTTATAAAGATGAAGAAACGGGAAGTGAAATTATTTTAATGCCTTCCGATGAGTATGAAATAACTGCAATGGTTGATTTTGGAACTAAAGTTTTAGGAACTCAAAATGCAACATTAAAATCTCTTTCTGAATTTAAAAGTGAAATTGCAGACGCTAGAACTTTTAGCTTTCTGCATGAATTAGAAATGTTGCTTGATCATAATTTGATTCAAGGTGGTGATTTAAATAACGCTATAGTATATGTGGATAAAGAAATCTCAGATACTACAATGGATAAGCTGAAAAAAGCATTTAATAAAGAATCACTTACTGTTAAGGCAAATGGAATTCTCGATAATTTAACATTGCGATGGGCTAATGAAGCTGCGCGTCATAAATTATTAGATGTAATTGGTGATTTGGCATTGGTTGGAACGCGAATTAAAGGAAAGGTAATTGCAAATAAGCCAGGACATTTAGTAAATACGGTTTTTGCTAAGAAGTTGCAAAAAATTATTAAACATGAAAGAAGAAATAATGTTCCTGTTTATGATTTAAACCAGCCTCCATTAATGGATATTCATAAAATTATGAGTATTCTTCCACATAGACCTCCATTTTTATTAATTGATAGGATTTTAGAGCTTTCTGATACGCATGTGGTTGGAATGAAGAACGTTACGATGAATGAGCCATTCTTTGTTGGACATTTTCCAGATGCTCCGGTTATGCCTGGTGTACTTCAAGTAGAAGCTATGGCTCAATGTGGAGGAGTATTAGTGCTAAATACAGTTCCGGATCCAGAAAACTATTTGACATATTTTATGAAAATGGATAATGTTAAGTTTAAACAAAAAGTATTACCTGGAGATACACTAATATTTAAGGCTGAATTAATTTCTCCAATAAGACGAGGGATTTGTCATATGCAATCATATGGATATGCAAATGGAAAACTTGTAGTAGAAGCAGAATTGATGGCGCAAATAGCAAAAAAACCTCAAGAATAGTATGAATCAACCTTTAGCGTATATACATCCGGGAGCAAAAATAGCGACCAATGTAGTAGTAGAACCATTTACAACTATTCATAATGATGTTGAAATTGGTTCGGGAACTTGGATAGGTTCAAACGTTACCATAATGGAAGGAGCTAGAATTGGTAAAAATTGTAGAATTTTTCCTGGAGCAGTAATATCAGCTATTCCACAGGATTTAAAATTTGACGGAGAAGATTCTTTAGCAATTATTGGTGATAACACAACAATTAGAGAGTGTGTGACTGTAAATAGAGGTACTAAAGCATTAGGTAAAACTCAAATTGGAGATAACTGTTTAATTATGGCAACTTCACATATTGCACACGATTGCGTAGTTGGAAATAATTGTATTCTAGCAAATGGATCTATAATTGCTGGGCATGTAACAATTGGAGATTTTGCTATTTTAAGTGGACTAGTGGCTGTTCATCAATTTATTCATATTGGTCAGCATGCTATGGTATCTGGAGGGTCTTTAGTTAGAAAAGATGTTCCTCCTTTTATAAAAGCAGGTAAGGAACCAATATCATATATTGGAATAAATTCAATTGGACTTAGACGTAGGGGATTTGCAACAGAAAAAATTAGAGAAATTCAAAATATTTTCAGGTTGCTTTATCAAAAAAATTACAATACTTCTCAAGCTTTAGAAAAAATTGAAGCAGAAATGGAAGCAACAAAAGAAAGAGATCAAATAATTCTTTTCATAAAAAATTCTCAAAGGGGAATTATGAAAGGGTATACTGGAAGTTAATAAAAATAAAAAATAAGATATGGCAACTACATCAGATATTAGAAACGGATTGTGTATAAAATATAACAATGATATTTATAAAATAGTAGAGTTTTTACATGTAAAACCTGGAAAAGGACCTGCTTTTGTACGTACAAAACTTAAAAGTTTATCAAATGGTAAAGTTTTAGAAAATACATTTCCAGCAGGTAGAAAAATTGATGACATTAGGGTAGAGACTCAAAAATTTCAATTTTTATATCCTGAAGGAAATGAATTCCATTTTATGAATACACAGGATTATAATCAAATTTCTTTGCAAAAAGAAGTATTAGATGCTCCTGAATTATTAAAAGAGGGCGAAATAGTAACAATTATTATTAATACTGAAGATGATATGCCACTTTCTGTGGATATGCCTGCGAGTGTTATTTTAGAAATTACTCATACTGAACCAGGGGTTAAAGGTAATACAGCTACAAATGCTACAAAACCTGCTACTGTTGAAACTGGAGCAACAATAAATGTACCTTTATTTATTAATGAGGGAGATAAAATTAAAGTTGATACTTCAAAAAGCGCTTATTTAGAGAGAGTAAAAGAATAAAACATTATGAAATTCCCTAGAATACACAGTTTAGAAGAAATAGCTAATTTAATTAATGTTTCTTTTGTAGGACCATCAAATTTTCCAGTAAATGGTTGTAATGAAATTCACGTGGTAGAGGAAGGAGATATTGTTTTTGTTGATCATCCGAAGTATTATGATAAGGCTTTAGAATCAAAAGCTACAGTTGTATTAATTAATAAAAAAGTTGATTGTCCGGAAGGTAAAGCGTTGTTAATTTCTAAGGATCCTTTTACAGATTTTAATAAATTAACAAAGCACTTTAAACCATTTGAAATGGCGAGTGTATCAATTTCCAAAACAGCTTTAATAGGTGAAAATACTATTGTTCAACCAAATGTGTTTATAGGGAACAATGTTATTATTGGAGATAATTGTATGATTCATCCAAACGTTACAATATATGATGACTGTAAAATTGGAAATAATGTAACAATTCATGCAGGAAGTATATTAGGTGCTGATGCTTTTTATTATAAAAAAAGGAAAGAAGGATTTGATAAATTACTGTCTGGAGGAAGTATTATTATTGAAGATAATGTTGATATTGGGGCTCTTTGTACAATTGATAGAGGTGTTTCAGGAAATACCACTATAAAGAAAGGAACTAAAATAGATAATCAAGTTCAAATTGGACATGATACCATAATAGGAAAAAAATGCTTAATAGCTTCTCAAACTGGAATTGCAGGTTGTGTGGTTGTTGAAGACGAAGTTACTTTATGGGGGCAAGTAGGAACTAATAGTGGCATTAGAATTGGTAAAGGAGCAGTTATTTTAGGTCAAACAGGAGTTACAAAATCTGTAAATGGAGGGAAAACTTATTTTGGTACACCAATTGACGAATCACGAAAAAAGCTAAAAGAAATGGCTTCTATAAAGGAATTGATAAAAAAACAAAAAAAGTAATATATTTTTTTAATCAGAACGAAGAAAAAATTACATTTGTAACTATTAATTTCTCTAATTTAAAAATAATATTCAATGAGCGTTTTAGTAAATAAAGATTCAAATATAATTGTTCAAGGTTTTACTGGTGGTGAAGGAACTTTTCATGCTACACAAATGATAGAGTATGGAAGTAATGTTGTAGGTGGTGTTACACCTGGAAAAGGAGGTCAAACTCATTTAGACAAACCTGTATTTAACACTGTTCAAGAAGCTGTTGATAAAGTTGCTGCTGACACTTCAATTATTTTTGTACCACCGGCATTTGCTGCTGACGCTATTATGGAGGCTGCCGCTGCAGGGATTAAAGTTATTATTTGTATAACTGAAGGAATTCCAGTTGCTGATATGGTTAAAGTAAAAGCATATATTGATAATAAGGATTGTAGATTAATTGGTCCGAACTGCCCTGGAGTAATTACTGCAGGTGAAGCTAAAGTTGGTATCATGCCTGGATTCATCTTCAAAAAAGGTAGAGTAGGTGTTGTTTCTAAATCAGGAACATTGACTTATGAGGCTGCTGATCAGGTTGTTAAAAAAGGATATGGAATTACAACTGCAATTGGTATTGGAGGAGATCCAATTATTGGAACTACTACAAAAGAAGCTGTTGAATTATTAATGAATGATGATGAAACTGATTTAATTGTAATGATTGGTGAAATTGGAGGTCAATTAGAAGCTGAAGCTGCTCGTTGGGTTAAAGCTTCAGGAAATAAAAAACCAGTTGTTGGATTTATTGCAGGTCAAACTGCTCCTAAAGGTAGAACAATGGGACACGCTGGTGCAATTGTTGGAGGAAAAGACGATACGGCACAGGCTAAAATGGAAATATTAAAAGAAAATGGGGTTCATGTTGTTGAATCTCCTGCAAAAATTGGTGAGAAAGTAGCTGAAATATTAGGTTAACATTTTTTCATTTAAAATACATAAAAGCTTCCTGTTTGGAAGCTTTTTTTATTCAATTGTGTATATTTGATTTATCAAAAAAAATAAAAAACTAAAGTAAAGATTATAATATGAAACTTTTAGAAAATAAAACAGCATTAATTACTGGTGCAACAAGAGGTATTGGTAAAGGAATTGCCGAAATGTTTGCTAAACAAGGAGCAAATGTAGCATTTACATATAGTTCTTCTGTTGAAGCAGCTCAGGAACTTGAAAAAGAATTAGAATCTTTTGGTGTTAAAGTGAAAGGATATCAATCAAATGCGGCAAATTTTGATGCTGCACAAGAATTAGCAGCAAGTGTTTTAAAAGAATTTGGAACAATTGATGTATTAATTAATAATGCAGGTATTACTAAAGATAATTTATTAATGCGTATTTCTGAAGATGACTTTGATAAAGTGATTGAAGTAAACTTGAAATCAGTTTTTAATTTAACAAAAGCTGTTATAAGACCAATGATGAAACAAAGAGGCGGTTCTATAATTAATATGAGTTCGGTTGTTGGTTTGAAAGGAAATGCCGGACAAACAAATTATGCTGCATCAAAAGCTGGAATTATAGGGTTTTCTAAATCAGTAGCTTTAGAATTAGGTTCAAGAAATATAAGAAGTAACGTGATTGCGCCAGGGTTCATTGAAACTGAAATGACAGCTAATTTACCTGAAGATACAGTTAAAGAATGGAGAAATACAATCCCATTAAAAAGAGGAGGTACGCCAGAAGATGTTGCAAATGCATGTGTATTTTTAGCTTCTGATATGAGCGCATATGTTACCGGTCAAACTTTAAGCGTTGACGGTGGAATGTTAACTTAAAATCATTAAAATTGGGTACAGTTACTTTATTACTTCTAATTTTAGCAGTATTTACTGCTTTAATAATAGCTGTATTTCAATATTTATATAAAAATAAAAATGAGGGTCAATTAAAATATTGGCTCTTATTTTTTCGTTTTTTGAGTGTTTTTTTAATCTTAATATTGCTGATTAATCCAAGTATAAAAAAAAATAATATTGAAATTGTAAAGCCTAATTTATTAGTAGCCGTTGATAATTCTTCTTCTATTAAATACAATCATAACAATAATCAAATAAATAAAGTTATTGAAACTTTAAAAGAAGATGTTGAATTAAATAATAAGTTTTCAATAAAATATTTCGGTTTTGGAGATAATTTGGAAGTCCTAGACTCTCTAAATTTTTCAAAAAATCAAACGAATTTAGCATTACCATTACAGGAATTTTCCAAAATAAATTCAAATCATATTTCACCAGTAGTATTAATTTCCGATGGTAATCAAACTGTTGGAAATAAACTTGAATTTGTTAATTATAAAAATCCTGTATTTTCTGTAATTGTTGGTGATACAACAGTTCTAGAAGATATTTTTATCAATCGTATAAATGTAAATAAAAATACAATTTTGAATAATAAATTTCCAGTTGAGTTTTTTATAAATTATTCTGGGGAAAATTTAGTTTCAAAAAGGTTCACGATTTATCATAAAGGGAAAAATGTATTTAGCAAAAGGCTCAAATTTTCAAAAGAAAAATCTATTCATGTTGAATCTGTTTATTTAAAAAGTTCTAATAAAGGATCACAGTATTTTAAAGCAGTTATTGAAGAATTAGATGAAGAACATAATACTTTAAATAATACTAAAAGTTTTAGTATAAATGTTATTGATGAGAAGACGAAGATTTTGGTTTTATCAGAAATTATACACCCTGACCTTGGAATGCTAAAAAAATCGGTTGAAAGTGACAAGTCACGATCCATTGATATTTTTAATAATAAAGATTTTACAGGTAACTTTAAAGATTATCAGTTAATTGTATTGTATCAACCTTCAAAAGAATTTGAATCAGCATTTGTTGAAATAAATAGAAGAAAATTAAATTATTTCATTATTTCAGGACGAAGTACGAATTGGGATTTCCTTAATGATTCGCAATCCATTTTTAAGAAGGAGGCTATTCATCAATTTGAAAATTACCAACCAGTATTTAATACTAGCTATGCTAGTTTTTTGAGTAATGATATTGGGTTTGATCAATTTTCTCCGTTGGAAGATGTTTTTGGAGATGTGAAATTTTCATTGCCTTATAATTCACTCTTACAACAAAAAATTGGGAATATTAGTACTCAAAATCCGATGTTAGCTACTTTTGAAGATGATGAACAGCGCGGTGCTATTTTGTTTGGAGAAAATACTTGGCGTTGGAGAATGAATAGTTTTAATTCTACAAAATCATTCGAGAAATTTGACGCATTTATGGCTAATTTATTCCAATATTTATCCTCAAAGAAAAATAACAATAGGCTTTCGGTTTCAATGGAGCCTATGTTTTATGTAAATGAAAATATAAAAATTTCGGCAAGTTATTTAGATAATAACTTTAAAATTGATCCACGTGCTACATTATGGGTTTCAATATCTAATAAAGAAAATAACTATTTTAATAAAATTCCGTTTGCACAGTTTAATAATAAGTTTTCTATTGAGGTTTCAAATATAACGGCTGGAGCGTATAATTATGTTGTAAGTGTTGAAAATCAAGATCCAAAAGTATCAGGAGTTTTTAAAGTTCTTCCTTTTGAAGTAGAGCAACAATCCGTTAATTCAAATGACACTGATCTTAAGTTAATTGCTTCAAAAACAAATGGTAAAATTTATTATTTAAACAATAACTCCATTAAATTATTGGATGATATAAAAAGTGATTCTAGATTTAAAAGTGTTTATAAAAATACAAATATTAGTACTCCATTAATTAATTGGAAGTGGATTTTAGGTTTCATTGTTTTAATGTTTAGTATTGAATGGTTCACCAGAAAATATTTCGGTAAAATTTAACTAATATTTTTTACGAAATAAGAGCAATTTAACGTCATTGCAACCCAATTGCAATATTAAATTTATATTTTTGTATCTGGTTATGAAATTAGCTTCATTAATATTGTCCGTAATTATTTTATTTCAAAGTTTAAACTTTGAGATTACTGATATTAATAAGATTTCTAACTTCATCAATGATATAAATTGTCACATGCAAGAAGGTGAAAGTTTTGCTGAATTTATTGCCGATCATTACAAGGATCAATCTGATTCTCATGAACACAAAGGAGAACTTCATGAACATGAAGACCACGGAGAATTACCTTTTAAGCATCAACATTTGGATAGTCATATTCAATTAGTATTTGTGTTTTTTTCAAATGATTTTGAAACAAATTTTGAAGAAAAAATAACTTCAAATAATAATTTCAATTATAGAGAACCTTCATCTAATCTGTTTACAGATAGTCCTTTCCAACCACCAAGAGTTTAAGTTTTACATAAAGAGTTAGCATTCAATATATTTTGAGTGTGTATTTAGTATAACTTAAATTTATTTAAATGATAAATAGTATTATTTCTTTTTCAATAAAGAATAAGCTAATCATCGGAATAATGATGATTGCTTGGATTGGTGTAGGGATTTTCTCAATGAAAAACGTACCAATTGATGCCGTACCTGACATCACTAATAATCAGGTTCAAATTATTACAACATCACCTAATTTAGGAACAGAGGATATAGAACAGTTTGTTACGTATCCTGTAGAATTGGCGATGGCTAATTTACCAAGTGTTACTGAAATTAGATCAATTTCACGATTCGGGCTTTCAGTGGTAACAGTTGTGTTTGAAGATGAAATGGGGACTTTTTTGCCTCGGCAATTAGTTTCAGAAAAATTAGCTGATGTAAAAGATCAAATACCTCAAAAATTTGGTGAACCATTTATGGGACCAATTACTACAGGGTTGGGTGAAATCTATCAATATACTTTAGAGGTTTCTCCTGAATTTGAAGATAAATACACAGTTACAGATTTAAGAACATATCAAGATTGGATCGTAAAACGTCAAATGGCTATGCTTCCTGGTGTTGTTGAAGTAAATAGTTTTGGTGGGAGAGTAAAACAATATGAGGTTGCTATTGATCCAGACAGATTGAAAAGTATGGGGATTAGTATTACTGATATTTTTAAGGTGTTGGAAACTAATAATGAAAATACGGGTGGTGCATATATTGTAAAAAACCACAAGGCAAATTTTATAAGAAGTGAAGGGCTTGCTGAATCAATTGAAGATATTGAAAATATTGTTGTTAAAAATGATAGCGGAACTCCAATTTTAGTAAAAGATGTCGCTACTGTTGGTTACGGAAGTGCAATTCGTTTTGGGTCATTTACGAAAAATGGAAAAGGTGATGCTGTTGGTGGAATGATATTAATGCTTAAAGGTGAAAATTCAAATGATGTCATAGAACTGGTAAAAGAGCGTGTTTTAGAAATTGAAAAATCGTTACCAGAAGGTATAACAATAAAACCATTTATAGACCGAGCAAAATTAATTGAGAAAACTACAAGTACTGTTTCTTCAAACCTTTTAGAAGGTGGTTTAATTGTAATCTTTGTTTTAGTACTATTTTTAGGAAATTTTAGAGGTGGTTTAATAGTTGCTTCAACCATACCGTTGTCATTGCTATTTGCTTATATAATGATGAATATTTTTGGAGTTTGGTCTAACTTAATGAGTTTAGGAGCAATAGATTTTGGTATCATAGTAGATGGAGCAGTAATTATTGTTGAAAGTGTTGTTTTTTACACCATACAAAGAGTTCGAAAAGTAGAAAGTGGAACATTATCACAAAATGATAGTGATGATATTTCTTACAAATCATCAAGTAAAATGATGAATGCTGCCTTTTTTGGACAGTTAATTATATTAATCGTATTTATCCCAATTCTAACATTACAAGGTGTTGAAGGAAAAATGTTTACACCTATGGCAATGACTTTTAGTTTTGCTGTAATAGGAGCTATGATTTTATGTTTGACTTATGTGCCAATGGCTGCTGCTTTATTTATGAGCAAAAAGTCAGCTCAAAAAGTACTATGGGGAGACAAATTTATCAATTGGTTATCAGGAAAATATGAGCCACTACTTCAAAAAGCATTAGATAAAAAGAAAATTATTCTATCAGTTTCGGTTGTATTATTAGGATTGGCAGTTTTCACCTTTACAAAAATGGGAGGTGAGTTTATTCCTAAATTGGACGAAGGAGATATTGCAATGCAAGCCCTATTAAAGCCAGGTAGCTCGTTGGAAGAAACCGAAAAAGCAGCCACTTTAATTGAAAAAACAATTTTAGAAAACTTCCCTGAAGTAACAGAAGTAGTTTCAAGAATAGGGGTTGCTGAATTACCCACGGACCCAATGCCAATGGATATTGCAGATATGTTTGTAATGTTAAAACCACAAGGTGAATGGGTTTCAGCAGAATCAAAAGAAGAATTAATAGATAAGATTAGAGATAAACTGGCTTTTATTCCAGGTGTAAATTATGAATTTTCTCAGCCTTTAGAATTACGTTTTAATGAATTGATGACAGGTGTTAGACAAGATGTTGCAATAAAATTATTTGGTGAAGACCTTGATGAATTATCGACTTATGCTGCTAAAATGGCTGAAATTATTGGGAAAGTTGACGGTGTAGCAGATATTAAAGTTGAAGCAACTAAAGGTTTACCTCAAATGACAGTTAAGTTTGAGAGAAGAAAAATTGCGCAGTACGGATTAAATATTCAAGAATTAAATACCATAATTAGATCTGCATTTAGTGGAGAAACGGCTGGTGTTATTTTTGAAGGTGAAAAACGCTTTGATTTGGTGGTTCGTTTAAAAGATGAACACAAGCAAAGTATTGATAATTTAAGAAATTTGTATGTGTTACTGCCTGATGGAAATCAAATACCATTAAAAGAAGTGGCTGAAGTTAGTTACCAAGATGGACCAATGCAAATTTCAAGAGAAGGAACCAATCGTAGAACTTATGTTGGTATTAATGTTAGAGGTAGAGATGTTGAGTCTGTAGTTAATGAAATTCAAGATAAGTTAGATGATGAATTAAATTTACCTCCTGGATATTATATAAAATATGGTGGGTCATTTGAGAATTTAACTAGAGCTAAAGATCGTTTAACAATTGTAGTCCCAATTTCATTAGTACTGATATTTATTTTACTGTTTTTCGCCTTAAAATCATTTTCACAAACCTTTATGATTTATATGGCAATTCCATTGTCCGCAATTGGCGGAATCTTTGCACTTTGGATAAGAGATATGCCATTTAGTATTTCGGCTGGAGTCGGATTTATTGTATTGTTTGGTGTAGCGGTATTGAATGGTTTGGTACTTATTACAAGTATGAATGATCTAAAACATGAAGGAATGGGATTAAAAGAGCGAATTATCAAAGGAACTAAAGAGCGAATTAGACCTATATTTTTAACTGCTTCTACAGATATTTTAGGGTTTTTACCAATGGCAATTTCAACATCATCAGGAGCGGAAGTTCAACGTCCTTTGGCAACGGTAGTAATAGGAGGAATGTTAACAGCTTCGTTATTAACATTATTTGTTATTCCAATTTTATACAATATTGTTGAAGTAAGAGCAGAGAAAAGAAAATTAAGAGGGTCACGAAAAAAATTAAGCTTTGCAAGTTTAGTTGCTATCTCAGTAATTGGAATATTTATGCTAAGTGGACAAAATATGAAAGCTCAGAATTCCATTGAAAAGAAGTTTTCTCTTGAAGAGGCCATAGCATACGGACTTAAAAATAACGGCAGTATAAAGTCTGCTAATTTTGAAATAGAACGCTTAAAAGCGTTGAAAAAGTCATCATTTGATATTGGTAAGACCGATATAGGTGTGGAATATGGAGAATTAAATGGTTTTGAAAAGGAAATGTCTTTTTCAATTGAACAAAAGTTTCAATTTCCAACGGTTTACACCAGTAGGAATGCCTTAGCAAAAGCTACAATTGAAACTGGTGAAATTCAAAAGTTAGCTTCAGAAATAGATTTAATTAAAGAGATAAAAATTACTTGGTTTCAATTGGCTTATTTAAAAGAAGTAAAAGCTTTATTGGATTACCAAAATAGGATGTATTCTCAATTTTTAAAAGCGGCAAGTTTGCGTTATGAAGTTGAAGCAGGAACTCTATTAGAAAAAGTGACTGCAGAAGCTAAATTTACCAAAATTGAATCAGAAATTGTTCAAAATGAAGCAAATATTAAAATTTTCAAGAAAAGACTGCAAACGTTATTAAGTAGTCATGAAATGGTAGATGTTAATGAAAATTACATAGCTCAAAATTCTTTAAATTTAGAGTTAGATTCAAATTTAATCAGTGAAAATCCAACGTTGAGTTTACTTACTAATCAAGTTAAAGTAAAGGAAAAAGAGCTTTCTCTAAAAAGAGCAAAATTATTCCCAGAATTTTATTTAGGATATTCAAATCAGTCAATGATTGGAAATCATACAGTTAATGGAGTAGAGCGCTATTACGATAAGAATCAACGATTTTCAAGTGTTCAAGCTACTATTTCAATTCCGTTGTGGTTTAAATCTGATAGAGCAAGGATAAAAGCAGCAAAGTTCAATCAACAAAAAGCTGAAGCCTCAGCTAAATATGGAAAAGAGGTTTTAATAGGTGAGTATGAACGTGTTGTTCAGGAATATTTAAAGTTTAAAACCACTTTGAATTATTATAATGAAAAAGCGCTGCCGCAAGCTGAATTAATTTTATCAAATTCAAAAAAGAGCTTTGAGAACGGGGCAATTGATTATGTGGAATATATGCAAGGATTAACTACTGGAATTGAAATTAAAAACAATTATTTAATGGTGTTGAATCAATACAACCAGTCAATTATTGCAATAGAATATTTAGCAGGAAATAAATACTAAGGATACTATTATTTTAAATTAAAAATGATGATAAAAAATATAAAATTAATAACTATAATACTGGTAGTAGGATTACTTGTAACGGCATGTAATTCTTCATCAGGAAAAAAAGATACTCAAGTAGTAGAAAGTGAAGAGGCTCATAATGAAGAAGAAAATGTTGTTTTACTGACTAAAAAACAAATTGAAGCAATTGATTTAAAATTTATAAACATTGAAAAAAGAAACATTACAAAAGGATTAAATGTTACTGGAATGCTTGAATTAGCCCCTCAGGATAAGGCTGATATTAGTCCAATTTTAGGTGGAGTTGTAAATAAACTATATGTTTTTGAAGGTGATGTTGTTAAAAAGGGACAGGTATTATTAACCTTATCAAATCCTGATTTTATTCAGTTGCAACAAGATTATGTAACTAACCTACACGACTTAGAATTTAAGGAACAAGAATACAAAAGACAAAAAAGGTTATATGAAGAAAAGGTTGGTTCTGGAAGAGAATTTCAAAAGGTAACTTCAGAATATAGAACTAGTAAATCAATTGTTGAGGCTCTTAAAGTAAAGCTTCATATGTTAGGACTTAATACATCTAAAATTGAAAGGGGTATAATTTTTGAAACTATGAATATTGTTTCTCCAATAAATGGTATAATTAGTCTTGTTGAAACTAATATTGGGGCTTATGTTGAACCACTTTCAAAAGTGTTTGAAATTGTAGATAATGATATGGTTCACGCCGATTTTAAAGTGTATGAAAAGGATATTAGTAAGGTTAAAATTGGACAGAAAATTATTTTTACAACTTCAAGTTTAGGAGACTTAGAATTGGAAAGTGAAATTTATGCTATTAGTCCGGCTTTTGAGGAAAATCCTAAAGCAGCACATATTCATTCAAAAATTAAAACAAAGAATAAAGTTTTAACTTCTGGAATGTATATTCAAGGAAAAATTATTGCAGATAATGTTTTAACTAATGTACTGCCAGAACAATCAATAGTTAGAGAAGGTGAGCAATCATTTATATTTGTGAAGTCAATGGATGATCATTCAAATGAGGTACCGGCCGATGAACACGAAGATGAAGAAGCTGATGATCACGTACACGAAGATGAAACTAAAATAGAATTTAAAAAAGTTCAAATTATCACAGGAATTAGTAGTGATAATTTTGTGGAAGTAAAATTATTAGATTCATTACCTAAAAACGCCCAAATTGCAGCAAATGGAGCATATTATTTGTTAGCTGAAATGGGAAAAGGAGAGACAGAGCATAGTCATTAAAAATCATTGATAAATTCTAATTAGTGGTACTGATAACAATTTGTTTTCAGTACCTTTTTTAATTAGAATTAAAAATCTTCAAACAAATAAAAGTAGTTAAAATACTGAATAAGAGTTGTGTGATAGTAGTATCATAACTCCTTATTATGTTTTGTATATTTATGTAGTAAATTACTCTAATGATTTTTAGTTAATAGGAATAAACTATTATCGTATTGAAAATAGTTATGAAATTGTTTTTCCTTAATTAAAAATAATGAGAATATTTACAAAAATTAAATTGTTAATAGTTGATTTTTATTAATGTTCAAAAGTCTATCGGTCATATTATCATTTTCTATCTTATTACAGAGCGTTAATATTAAAATTGATGATTTTGATAAGATACCTAATCTTTTTAATCATTTAACTCAACACTTAGAGCAAGGAGATTCATTCATTGAATTTTTTTCTATGCATTATGGATGTGAATTAAAAAATCATAAAAATGAGCATAAGGAGCATCAAAAATTACCTTTTAAACATCAAAACTTAGATGGCCATATTCAATTGGTTCTTATTCCTTCTTTTTTTAAAATTTCAAATTTTGAATTAAAGACTTTTCATAAAAAGTCAATATTTTACTACGCCGAGCCATTAGCTCATTTATTTTCAAATTACATTTTTCAACCACCAAGGACAGCATAATTTATTGTTTTAATAATATAAAAAGAAAATCATTCAGTTGATTTTCAACTCTATTAATTACTAACTAATTAAATTATGTTACAAAGAATAATTAAGATAAGTATTGAAAATAAACTTATCATTTTATTAATAAGTGCGGCCATTGTTGGATTTGGAATATTTTCTTTAACTCAAATTCCAATTGGTGCAGTACCAGATATCACGAACAATCAAGTTCAGGTTATCACAACATCAAGAAATTTATCTACTCAAGATGTGGAACAATTTATTACCTATCCTGTGGAGTTGGAAATGGCAAATTTGCCAGGAGTTCTAGAAATTAGATCTATTTCAAAATTTGGTTTATCAGTTGTGACGATCGTTTTTGATGATGATATAGGAACTTATTTACCAAGACAGTTAATTTCAGAAAAAATAAAAACAGCTGCTGAAAAAATTCCTGAAGGATTTGGAACTCCAGAAATGGGACCAATAACAACAGGTTTAGGAGAAATTTATCAATACATTTTAGATACGAAACCAGGATACAAGGATAAGTATTCCCCAATGGAACTTAGAACAATTCAAGATTGGGTTGTGAAGCGTCAATTATCAGGTATTTCTGGTGTGGTTGAAGTAAATACTTGGGGTGGATACTTGAAGCAATATGAAGTTGCTATTAATCCCGAAAAGTTAAAATCAATGAACATTGAAGCTATTCAGATTATGGATGCTTTAGAAAAAAATAACAGTGTTGCTGGAGGTGGATATATTGAGAAAACAGATGAAAGTTTTTTCGTACGAGCAGAAGGAATGATTAAATCGTTAGATGATATAAATAATATTGTCGTTAAAAATGTTAATGGAATTCCAATTTTAATAAAAGATGTAGCTAAGGTTTCTTATGGATATGCCAATAGGTTTGGTGCTATAACCGGTAATGGAGAAGGAGAAAAGGTTTTAGGACAAGTTATGATGTTAAAAGATGGTGATTCTAATGAAGTAATAAAAGCCGTTATTCAAAGAGTAGATGAAATTCAAAAAACCTTGCCTGAAGGTGTTTTTATTAACGGATTTTTAGAACGTAGTGAATTAATAGGGAAAACCACATTTACAATTGCAGAAAACCTGATAATTGGTATTATTATCGTAATTTTTGTTGTGATTTTACTATTGGGTAGTTTCCGATCTGGGTTGGTAGTAGCATCTGTAATACCACTATCACTTTTATTTACATTATCAATGATGTACGTTTTTGAAGTGGATGCCAATTTAATGAGTTTAGGAGCAATAGATTTTGGGATTATTATTGATGGAGCAGTAATAATAGTGGAATTTATTGCCTTCAAAATTACAACCAATAGAAAAGAATTAATTGCACTTTCCACTAAAGATAGACAAAATAGCATTGATGAAATTACTTATAAAAGTAGTTCGAAAATGATGACTTCAGCCGTATTTGGACAGCTAATAATTTTAATTGTATTCATTCCAATCTTATCTTTAAATGGTGTAGAAGGTAAAATGTTTAAACCGATGGCAATGGCTTTTAGTTTTGCATTAATTGGAGCAATGTTTTTATGTTTTACTTATGTGCCCGTAATTTCTTCTATGTTTTTAAAACCTGAAAAGATTTCAAAGAATAATATTTCTCAACGATTAATGAATTTTTTCTACAGTTTGTATGAACCAACAATTAAATGGGCATTAATTCATAAGAGGACAGTTATTATTGCCGCAGTAACATTATTAATTGCTACAGGAATTATTTTTAGTAGAATGGGAGGTGAGTTTATCCCAACATTAGATGAAGGAGATTTTGTAATTCAACCTGTATTAAAAACAGGTACTTCACTTTCAAAAACCACGGAAATAACAACGCAAATTGAACAAATACTTCTTGATAATTTTCCTGAAGTAGATCAGGTTGTTTCACGAATTGGAGCAGCTGAAGTTCCTACAGATCCAATGTCTATGGAAGAAAGTGATGTAATTATTAAGCTAAAACCTAAAGGGGAATGGGTTTCAGCAGAATCAAAAGATGAATTGGCGGATAAGTTTAAAGAAAAATTATCAATCATTCCAGGTATAGATTTTGAGTTTACACAGCCAATTGAAATGCGTTTTAATGAGCTAATAACTGGAGTGAGAGCAGATATTGCAATAAAAATATTTGGAGAAGATTTAAATATTTTGGCTGAAAAGGCGAATGAAATTAAAAGTAAAATAGCTCATATTGAGGGTGCTTCTGATATTATTGTTGAAAAAATTGATGGTTTACCACAGATGACTGTTTCTTATGATAGAAAGAAAATAGCTCGTTACGGATTAAATATTGAAGATTTAAATAAAGTAGTTGCGATGGCATTTGCGGGTAAAACTTTAGGAAATGTTTTTGAAGGTGAGAAAAGATTCGATTTGGTCGTTAGATTTCAACCAGAGTTTCGAAAAACTATTTCAAATCTTAAAAATCTGTACATAGATACTCCTTTAGGGTTAAAGATTCCTTTTCACGAATTAGCTTCGATTAATTATACAAAAGGACCAGCAAAAATATCGAGAGATGATACAAAAAGGCGTATTGTAATTGGTGTTAATGTTAGAAATCGTGATTTAGAATCGGTTGTAAATGATGTTCAAAACATAATTGATATTGAAGTTAAATTACCAGTTGGATATACAGTTGCCTATGGCGGTCAATTTGAAAATTTGAATAGTGCAAAGGCCAGATTAAAACTTGCAGTTCCAATTGCATTATTATTGATTTTTATATTGTTGCATTTTGCATTTAAATCTATAAAAGATGCTTTAATGGTTTTTTCGGCGATTCCTTTATCAGCTGTTGGTGGCGTACTTTTCTTGTGGATGAGAAATTTACCTTTTAGTATTTCTGCAGGAGTAGGTTTTATAGCTTTATTTGGTATTGCAGTATTGAATGGAATTGTACTTATAGAGCATTTAAAAGAGTTAAAAGAACAAGGAATACATAATGTTAACGAACGTATTCTTTTAGGAACAAAAGAGCGTTTGCGCCCGGTTATTTTAACAGCTGCAGCTGCTGCTTTAGGGTTTTTACCAATGGCAATTTCTACGAATGCAGGGTCAGAAGTACAACGCCCATTAGCAACTGTAGTTATTGGAGGTTTAGTAACTGCAACTATTTTAACTTTGGTAGTATTACCAGTTTTATATGCTTTATTTGATAAAAAAGATTTTAAACTAAATAAAGTGAGAAAGCTCAAAACAGCCGTTGTGATCTTTATTTTATTTATTCCATCAATAGGATTCTCACAAACTAGAACTTTATCATTAGAGGATGCAATCTCAATGGCAATTGAAAATAATAAACATTTAAAAAGTGTTGAATTAGAAGTTACTAAAAAGAAATTTTTAATAAACAGTGCTTTTGAAATTGAGAAAACGAATGTTTATTATAATTATGATAAAACTAATTTAGGTGTTGATGGAAAACCATTAGAAACTATTGGAATAGATCAAACCATTGAATTTCCTTCTATCTATTTTGCAAGAAAAAAAGTGAATAAAATTCAATTAAAACTAGAAAAATTGAATTATGAGTTAGTTAGAGAAAACCTGATTAAAAATGTTTCTCAAAACTATGTTTCAATTTGTTATTTACTTCAAAAGAAAGGTTATTTAGTTTCAATTGATAGTTTATATACTAATTTTTCAAAAGCAGCAAAGAGAAAATTTGAATTAGGTGAATCAAATTATTTAGAAATGATTTCTTCACAATCTAAGCATAAGCAGTTAAAGTTACATCTGGAATTGTTGAAAAATGACATCAATATAAAATATGAAGATTTAAAATTACTGCTTCAAACCAATAATGAATTTAAAGTATCAAAAATTGGTTTGGCAAAAATTGAGGTTGAAAATTTAAAATTAGATGAGCATTTCGTTAATCGATTAAGTAATGAAAACATTAACCTTTATAAGGCTAAAATAAATGTTGAAAAACAAGGTTTACTACCAAATTTACAATTTAATTATTTCAACAGTAGAGATATAGCTGCTAACAGTTCTGTGAATAGTTTTCAGTTTGGTGTTTCAATTCCAGTCTTTAATTTGGGTAAAATAGCAAAAATTAGAGCTGTAAAAATTGACAGGGATATTGTTACTGAATTAGGTGAAGATAGGGAAATGAAGCTGAATTCGAAATTTAAAAAGTTAGAAGAACAGCTAAATAAAAATCAATTACAGTTAGATTATTACAATGAAAGTGGAAAAAATTTGGCTTCAGAAATTTTAAGAATGTCTGCACTGAGTTATAAAAATGGTGAAATTGATTTTTTTCAATATATCCAAAGTATAGAAACGGCAACAGAAATAAAAATAAACTATTTGAATAATTTAAATGAATACAACCAAGTAGCTCTGGAAATAAATTATTTAAACCTTTAAAAAAATCATATGAAAACACATAGAAAGTATATCTTAATTCTTGTTTTAGTACTAATTGGAATTACTTCTTGTAATTCTAACAAGAAAACTGAAATAGATGAAATTACATTAAATGACAATAATATAGTAATTACAGCTGCTCAATTTGAAAATTCTAAGATGGAATTAGGGAAGGCATCAATGCAAACCTTTAATGAAGGAATAAAAACGAATGGATTTATTGATGTTCCACCAAATAATAGAGCAAAAGTAAGCGCAATAATTGGAGGTTATGTAAAAGAATCTAATTTATTGGTTGGAAATAAGGTTAAAAAAGGAGAACTATTATTAACAATTGAGAACCCCGAATTTATTGAAATTCAACAAAAATATTTAGAGATTTATGAGCAATTAACCTATTTGAAAACTGAGAAAGAACGTCAAAAAATATTATTTGATGAAAAAATTTCTTCACAGAAGAATTACTTAAAAGCAGAAAGTAAGTATAAAAGCTCATTGGCTTTATATAATGGTTTAGGGAAAAAGTTAAAAATGATGAGTGTAAATTTATCAAATTTAAAAGCTGGTAATTTTACTTCAACAATACCAATATATGCGCCAATTAATGGAATTATTTCAGAAATATTTACCAATGTAGGAGAATATAAAAATGCTTCTGATGTTTTACTTGAAATTATTAATAATAGTCATAAACATTTGGAATTAACTGTATTTGAAAAAGATATATTGAATGTAAAAGAAAAACAATCGATTCTATTTAATATTCCTGAAGCATCTTCTGAAAACTATAAGGGAACCGTTCATTTAGTTGGAAAAACGATAGATGAAAATAGAAGGGTTAAAATTCACGGACACATAGATAATGAGGAAAATGAGTTTTTAGTAGGTATGTATGTTGAAGCAGAGATAGTTACAAATTCTATTCAGAAATATGCCTTACCATTAACTGCTATTCTTGAGGAAGAAAATAATAATTATGTACTTATCTTAATAGAAACTGGTAGCGATACTTACAAATTTGAAAAGGTGAAATTAAATATTAATAGAAAAGATGAAGAATGGGGAGAGGTATCAGAAATAGATTCTGAATTACTCAACAAACAAATATTATTAAAAGGGGCTTTTTTACCTCTTAATTAATAGTATTAATAAAATTCTGTTTTGTATTTTTGAAAAAACTAAAATTAAGAAAAATGAGTAACGGACAATTACAATTACCAAAAAGTTTAATGCCTATAATCCTATTAGCGATTGTTGGAATAATATTTTTATCAAAATCAACAGTGACTATAGACGCCGGTGAAGCTGGGGTTTTATGGAAAAGATTTGATGGAGGTGTAGTAACAGATGAAGCAGCATTAGGAGAAGGATTTCACATTGTGGCTCCTTGGAATAATGTGATTATTTACGAAGTACGTCAACAAGAATTATTTGAAAAAATGAAAGTACTTTCTTCTAATGGTTTAGATATTATTTTGGAAACAACAGCTTGGTACATGCCAAAACCTGCTGATTTAGGAAGATTACACCAGGAAAAAGGAGAAAATTATTTAGATAGAATTATAAAACCTGCTTTGCGTTCGGCAGCTCGTTCTGTTGTTGGTCGTTATACTCCAGAGCAGTTATATGCAAGTAAAAGAGATATTATTCAAAGTGAAATTTTTGACGAAACTAAAAAGATTTTAGATAATCAATATATTGAATTAAATGATGTGTTAGTTAGAGATGTTACGCTTCCTGCAACAATTAAAGACGCAATTGAGCGTAAATTAAAGCAAGAACAAGAATCTTTAGAATATGAATTTAAACTTGTTACAGCATCAAAAGAAGCTGAGAAAGTACGTATTGAAGCACAAGGTAAAGCAGATGCGAATAGAATTTTAAATTCTTCTTTAACAGATAAAATTCTACAAGACAAAGGAATTGAGGCAACACTTCAGTTATCTAACTCTCCTAATAGTAAAGTAATTGTTATTGGAAGTGGAAAAACAGGAATGCCAATTATCTTAGGTAATCAATAAGAAAATTAAACATAGAATAAAAAAAGCCAACTAAATCAGTTGGCTTTTTTTATTGATTGAATTAAATATAAAGATGTACTATCACTTTTTATCATTCTTAATAGTACTTCCTTTCTTAATAGCTTTATGATTTTCATAGCATAATAAAACTGCTTCAATTAACTGTAAATCACTGGCTGATTTAATAAAATAATCAGAGTAGTTACATTCATTTAATAACTCAGTTAATTCCTGAGCATCCAAATCAAGATATTCCATCATTAATTCACGATTAAATTTACCTTCTAACATTTCTCTTAAATCATCATCTTTTCTAAGCTTTTTAAGTTTTTTAAGTTGCTTAGGTTTTTTACCAAACATATTATATACAAAATCAATTGGTTTAAATAAGGCATCAATAGGAGAGGTGTAATCACGCTTGGCTCTACTACCAACTTCATAAGTTTGCCTTAATCCAACAATATGAATACGAGAATATTTATCTTTAGGAACGCTTTTCGCATCTATTTCTAAAACACCAATAAGTTTGTGAGATTTTACAACTATTTCTTCAATTTGCTCTGTTTTTTCATGAAGTTCTATAACTAACTCATTTCCTTTTAGCAAATCGTTCGTTATTTTCAATTTAATAGACTGAAACCCTAAATATGAAATATAAATAGTGTCGTTTGGTCTGGTGGCAAGTTCAAATTTCCCTTCGTTGTTAGCTATAGTTCCTATAACTGAGTTTAAATTGAATAAATGAGCTCCGTTTAATGGTGACTTATCAATATTATTAACAACTTGTCCTTTTAATAAAATAGGTTCACTTAAAATTATTGAATCTTTAACTTGAGGGTTCTGAGAGAATGCCTTTATTGAAAGAATAATTAAGGCAAAAAATAACATTTTTTTAATCATATGCAATGATACTAATTTATACTGATATTTTTTGTTAAAGGTATGTAAAAGAAGGTTTATAGATAATCATTTGTTTACAATAAATATTTACCCTTTTAGTCATACAAGCGTGAAGAAATCTGTAATAATTAGACAAAAAAATGATTACTTTTGCCGTTATGGTAAAAGAGATTCAACTTCGTATTAAAATTCAGGAAGTAAAAGATACTGGAATATTAGAGGCAAAAGCTGCTCAGGCTTTAGGTGTTAATAAAAATGAAATTAATGCAATTAAAGTATTACGAAAATCAATAGATGCCAGAAAAAGACAAATAATTTTTAATTATAAAATTGCTGTTTATTTAAATGAAAAACCTGCAGATACGTCAGATTATAAATTTGAATATAAAGATGTTTCTTCTGCAAAGGAAATACATATTGTTGGTTTTGGTCCTGCAGGTATGTTTGCAGCATTACGCTGTTTAGAATTAGGATATAAACCAATTGTTTTAGAGCGTGGAAAAAATGTTAAAGAAAGAAGGAGAGATTTAAGAGCTATAAATCAATTTCATATAGTTGATGAAGATTCAAATTATTGTTTCGGAGAAGGTGGTGCCGGAACCTATTCTGATGGAAAGTTATATACTAGAAGCTTAAAAAGAGGTGATGTAAGGAGAGTTTTTGAAAGTTTAGTCCATCATGGTGCTACTGATCAAATTTTAGTTGACGCCCATCCACATATTGGAACTAATAAATTGCCTAAGGTTGTTCAGAATATTAGAGAAACAATACTGAAATATGGTGGAGAAATTCATTTTGAAAGTAGAGTTACAGACTTTACAATAAAAAATAATAAAATAGTAGCCATTCAATTGCAAAATGATAAAGAGATGGCTGTTCAAAGTGTAATATTGGCGACAGGTCATTCAGCTAGAGATATTTATTATTTATTAAAGAGAAAAGATATTCGTATAGAAGCAAAATCGTTTGCAATGGGAGTGAGAGTTGAGCATCCACAAAGCATTATAGACTCAATCCAATATCATTGTAAAGGAGATCGACATGAATTATTACCAGCAGCTTCTTACAGTTTAGTGCATCAAGTTAAAAACCGAGGAGTGTATTCTTTTTGTATGTGTCCGGGTGGATTTATTGTACCTGCAGCAACAGCTCCGGGAGAAGTGGTGGTGAATGGTATGTCGCCTTCTAAAAGAAACAGTCAATTCGCAAATTCAGGAATTGTTGTTGAGATTAATGCAGACAAAGACCTACATAAGTATGAGCAATTTGGAGAGTTAAAAGGATTAGAATTTCAAAAAGATTTGGAAAAAATTGCTTTCGATGCTGGTGGAAAAACTCAAGTTGCGCCTGCCCAGCGTTTAACCGATTTTGTTGAAGGAAAATTGTCATCTAATTTAAATGAAACATCTTATCAGCCAGGTTTAAAATCGGTTCCTTTACACAATATCTTACCTTCATTAATTGGAAGTAAACTTAGAAGAGGATTTGATGCTTTTGGTAAAAAAATGAGAGGATATTATACTGCAGAGGCAAATGTAATAGGAGTTGAGTCACGTACATCATCTCCAGTTAAAATTCCAAGAAATGAAAATTTAGAACATCCTCAAATAGAAGGTCTTTTCCCTTGTGGTGAAGGAGGAGGATATGCTGGTGGTATTGTCTCAGCGGCCATGGATGGTGAGCGCTGTGTGGAAGCTGCTGTTCAATTGTTTAAATCTTAAATTTTAATCTTTTTCAATAAAAGAAGATCCTGATATTTAGGCTTTTTTATTTTATCAATATTTCGTATCTTTAAAAGGATTGTTATAACGAAAAAAGAAAATCTACATTTCTTTTCAATGTTAATGTATAGAATGCTTTCAATTTTATATTAATATATATTGAAAGTTAAAATGAGTGCTAACCTCAATTTTAACCTAATATATGAATTATGAATCTTCCAATGTTTTTTTTAATCATTGTTATTGTTTTTTTGTTAAGTGGTATACGTATTATTTTTGAGTATAAACGAGCTTTAAAATTTAGATTTGGTAAATATGTTAGTACTTTAAAACCTGGTTTTCGATGGGTTATTCCAGTAGTTGAAACAATTCAGGTTGTTGATATTAGAGTTATTACATTTAATATTGATTCACAAGAAGTAATGACCGAAGACAATGTTCCATGTAGTATTGATGGAGTAGTGTTTTTTAAAATTAACGATCCCGAAAAGGCCGTTTTAGAAGTTGAAGAATATAAATTTGCGATTACACAACTGTCTCAGGCAGCTTTAAGAGACGTTTGTGGAAAAGTAGAGTTGGACACCATTTTATCTAAGCGAGAAGAAATGGGAAAGAATATAAAGGCCATAGTAGAAGTTGAGACTAAGGAGTGGGGAATTGTTATAATTGATGTGAAAATTAAAGATATCCAGTTACCTGAAAATATGCGAAGAATGATGGCAAATCAGGCAGAGGCTGAACGATCAAGAAGGGCACGTATTATTTTAGCATTGGCAGAAGAACAGGCAGCGGGCAAATTATTAGAAGCAGGAAAACTTATAGATCAATCTCCATCAGCAATTAAACTAAGATTGTATCAAACTTTAGCTAATATTGCCTCTGAAAAAAATTCAACCATTTTATTCCCATTCCCAGAAGAAGTTTTACCTAGAAAAGTAGTAAAAAAACGAAATAAAAAATAGGTATTATTATTATTATTATTATTATTATTCAATTATTATTTTTTGCATGAATTGACCATTTATTGTATTAATATGTAAAATATAAACTCCTGCTGATTTATTATTAATTGGAAGTGTTATTAACCTACTAGTTAAATTTTTATTCCAGGAATCAGTTTTTTGCCCAAGGTAATTGAATAAATGAATACTTTTAATATCCGTCTCTACAATTTTTCTAATACTTAATTCTGAATAATTATTATCCATATTTAAGTAGAATCCATCAACTATATTAACTTCTTGAAGGGTTTTTAAGCGAGGTTGAAATACAAGGGAAAATCTATTTAAAAATTCTCCAGCTTCTAAATTAATTTCGAAAGGTTGTTGTCTTAAATCGTAGGTTTCTCCTGTAAAACTATCCTTTATATAAATTGAGATCTTTTCATTGACATTTTCTAGTTTTGCAACTTGAATTTTTATTTCACCTCCATCTATTGTTTCAATACCAAAAGGTATTTCTTTATTTATAGAAAAATTATTTGTTCCTTGAATAACAAAGTTTTTATTTTCAATAACCCAATACATATCACTTTCCAAATAATCAAAAACTTCCCCATCATATCCATAATCAATTTCATCCGTGGCGTTTTCATCAATAGTTAAAAGTAGTTGTCTGTACTCGCTTTTTGGACCATAGAAATCAATTCTAAATTTCATTCTTAAATCTATTGAATTCTTTGTTTTATCTAATGATTTTACTTTAGATTTTGCAGCTTTCATAAAAATCGAGCCTACTCCAGATTCCTTATAAAATACTCTTTGACTATTTTTAAATTTAATTTCTTGATCACCTATATTTTTTCCCTGAACAAAAAATGCCTGAGCGACAGCAATAAATTGACCTGGAATTTTTGTGCCATCTGGAGCATTTGGATCGTTGATAGGATGTACAGCGGCGGCAACTCCACCAGACAAGTTATATGAAGCATATCCTGCTTGATAATCTAATAAATAATGAGAATTACCCCCATAATGCTCCCAAAAATAAAGTGTACCCGTTATTGAACCATTATTATCAATAATAAATTGATTTGCATCTAACGCAGAAGGATAAGGATTCCCAACTAAATAATCATTGTCAGCAGTAATATTAAGCGTAATATCCCCATTATTTGGAATTCCTTCAAAAACATAATTTTGATCTTGTGATCCTGGTATACCTGTTCCTTTCATAATAAATCCTTCACCAACTTTTAAAATCGTACTATTCCCAGCTAAGAACCAACTCCAATAATCATCATGGGTAAAATCAGTATAAGCGTACAGCCAGTTATTAGAAATAGAAATAGGCGAACTAGTATTGTCTCCATCTAATGAATTTATAAAATTAATTAGTACAGGATTTGCTGGGTTGGTCCCATCTCTAAGTACTCCTGAAATATTGTATGTATTGTTACCTGGTATTAAAAATGTAGAACCATTAAATATTTGTTGAACTGGAGTCGACCAGTCATTATATCTGTATTTATTTCCAACACCTTGTTGATCTCGTTGTAAAGTCCCAGTGCTCGAGGATTCAAAAGTACTTTCACTAAATTGTGAAGGAGTATATTTTTGTTGAATTAGTTGCGATTCACCTTCTAAATCTAAAACTCCATTAATTTTTAGATAGTGACTAACAGTTAATCCATAACCATTACCTGAACTGAGAGAGTTCATACCTAAAGTGGTGGATCCATTTATTTGTAATTCATTTGAATCGATTAGTAGGCCAAGTAGGGATATATCTCTTGAAGCATTTATATTATTACTTGTTTTTACAATATTCCAATCAATTAAGGTAACCCCATCAATTCCAATACTGTTTGGGATATGCCAAACAGTTGGTTGTGACCATGTTGAATTAGAATCCCAACTTCCATTTAATCCAGTTGTGTAGGGAAGAGGAGCCGTTTCTTGTTGAGAAGAATAAACATTTTGTATTTTACCTCTAACCGTTCCGGCATAGGGCTCAATTGCTCCACAATTAGTGTTCATTCTATAGTAACCTTGTAAATCACTCCAATTAAGTCCGTTAACCTCAATAGGGATAATTTCACCAGATACTTGGATATTATCTTCAATCTGTTGATTCATCATTTGTTGAATTTGTGCTTGAGTTAGAGCTTTATTCCAAATTCTTAATTCATCAATCCAACCACTGAAATAATTGGTAGGGTCCCCTGTTTTATCCATTGCCCCTATTAAACAATTCAAATTATTTGAAAGAGGTAATGATCCTCCTGAACTTTTTATTAGAACTCCATCAACGTATAAATTGTAAGTTCCAGAATTATAGGTTACGGCAATATGATACCATCTATTAGTTGTAATTTTATGTGGAGATGATAGTATACTACCTGTATTATTCCAATTAAATGATATTATGTCATTTGTTAGTTTTAAATCATACCCAGAATTAAGTGAGTTCGCATCTCTTTTTGAAAATAGAGTTTGAGTTCCACTTACAGATTCAGGTTTAATCCATAATTCAAAACTAAAGTTTGTTGTTAAATTGTAGTTATCTTTAAAATTCACAAAATCATCAACTCCATCAAAATCCAAACCATTACAGCTGTCAATTGTTACATCAATTGTACTTGAACAAGATCCAACCGTCCATTTTAATGTATAGGTTCCTGGATTAGCTGTAAATATTGATCTCGGGTCATTTATATCAGAAAAATTGTAAGATGTAGCACAAGATCCAGTAGAAGCGATTACCGACCAAAATCCGGCTTCACCAGTTCCGGGGTAATCAGTATCTCCATTTCCAACATTAGGTAGAGTATATGAACTATCCCAAACACCATTGTTAAAGTTTTGAATGGCTGTTAATGTATTATCGTAAGCGCCTAGAATAACTTCTGATTCTCCACACTTTCCAGGTAAAGGAGTAATATTTTCTCCCGCAAATGCTGAACTTGCATTTATGGTTATAAATTCAGTTCCTTCATTACCACTCGCTCTACAGTTATTAATTAGTGATGTAACACCGTAGGATTGGATACCTGGAGTTATAGGGCTAATGTTAACAGATGAACCAGTTGTAACTACGTTACCATTATCATCAGTCCATTCAATAACTTCATTTATTGGTGCCTGAGGAATAGATATATTTTCTAATGCCCAAGCACTGTTTGCTGTTCCTGAATAAGTAAATTTAATTCTTAAACCAGTTTGTCCTATATAATTTGAGAGGTCAATAGATACATGATTATCCAAATAAGTGTATTCAATTGAATTATTGCATTGACCACCTTCAATAGTATCATCAAAAATTGAACTACTTGGCCCAGTAAAATTATAACTTCCTCCAGGATCTAATAAGATCGGATATGTTGAACCACTATCTAATGAGAGCTCAATTTTAATCCAAGCTCCTAATTCTAAAAAATAAGCTTGATCAAATTCCAAAGTTGCCATTGTTAACCCTAATGTGTTAAATATAGATGTTTCTAATGTGCTAATAGGAGAAATTGTATGATCTGCGTCTGTAGGAGGAATTCCACTAACAATAGCAAATTTAGTTCCATCTAAAGAAGAATAACATCGGTTATTAAATTTTTTTGGACCTGTTGTTTCCTTCCACCAGGTGTTATTTGTATTACTACCACCTGCAGACATGTCAGCCTCACCATCAACAGTCCATCCGAGAGTATTCAAATTAGCCTCATTAAATTTACCGCCTTCGTTAAAATCTGGAGTAACTCCATATGAACTTTCAGCAATTATAGTTACTGGTGTTCCTATACAATTGTCTATTGTTTCTGGTCCAACTATAGTAGGAGGATTATCAGGAGGAATTATAGTGGCCAAAACAATTGAAGAAGATGCTTCGCAAGAGCCTATTGTAACAACCGCTCTAATTAATGTAGTTTGTAAAATATTTGTAAAATAATAGGAATTAGAAGTATTATTTATCGTTATCCAATTTAATCCTCCATTAATTGAATATTCCCAACGAGATATTGTGCCACTTTCTCCTAATAAATTAAAACGGGCATTTTTTTGTTCATTTTCAGGACAAGCAGTTACTTCAATAATTTCATCAGCATCGGCAATTGTTTCTGTATTTTCTAGATAACCTGTTAAAGTCCCACCATTGATATTTGGACTTGTTACAGTTACTTTTGCAATACAAATATCGCTATTACCATTATCATCTGTAACAGAAAAAGTTATAAAATTATCACCAATATTTGAACAATCGAATGTTGATTTACTAATGGTAGTTGTATAATTACAATTATCTGAAGATCCATTGTCTAATTGAGAAGGAGTTATTGTTGCTGTACCATTAATATCATCCAATTGAATGGTAATATCTTTACAAACTGAAGTTGGATCAGTAGTATCATTGATAAAAATAGTTTGAGTGAGAGTAATACTGTTCCCGTTATCATCAGTGAATGTCCAATCTATATTATGTGCACCTTGTATATTATAGCTTAATGGATTTGTAGTTGTTCCAGTGATAATTCCAGAACAATTATCAGTTGTAGTAGGAACAGGAACTGTAGCACTACATTGTGCAGTAATTGTAGATAAATTTGGGTTGACAGGATCTATGTTATCTACAACCGTTACTGTTGCCGTACACTGATATGAATTTCCAGCAACATCAGTTACCGTTAAAGTTACTGTGTTAGCACCTATATTTGAACAGTCAAAGGTTGTTTGGTCTAATCCTAAAGTTACGGCAGTACACACATCTGAACTTCCGTTATCTATTTGAGCAGGTGTAATGGAAGCATTCCCACTAGCATCTAAATTAACGGATATGTTTTGACAAACAGCTGTTGG
>Ga0193963_1000094_pt1 | contig 42770 bp, 34 predicted proteins | sample FB_6_MG_FD_140359 | JGI IMG/M metagenome (GOLD analysis project Ga0193963, IMG submission 140359) | Microbial mat bacterial communities from the Broadkill River, Lewes, Delaware, United States - FB_6_MG | ecosystem: Environmental > Aquatic > Freshwater > River > Microbial mats | place: USA...
AGATAAAAATAAAACGTGCCGCAGATAAGCGAACAACTGCGCCTGGATAATTAAAATTACCGGGGAGTCTCGCCTACTGTAGCGTTAAATAGTTGTTGCCAGATGGCTGTGACCTGTTGCCGCTCTTGGGCAAACAAATCGGCCTCAACCACTGTTGAGCGGTGTTGTAAGGCTAAGCGATGTCCGGCGATGCGATAGGCTTTGTAAGCATCTATCAATATTTGCTCGTTGGCCGGGCTGATAAACCCCGCCACCGACAAACACTCAAGTATGCGAATATTATCGGTATACTTTACCAGTGAGGGCTGTTGCTGTGCCCAAGCTAGAACCGCATATTGAACCATAAATTCAATGTCAACGATACCTCCAGCATCCTGTTTAAGGTGGAATTGGGGGCTATTGACCTCATCATCGTGAGACTTAGGCTCTTTAGAGCCTAAGTGTGTGCGCATCTTTTCTCGCATCTCAACAACCTCTTGCTGCAATACATCAAGCGCTCTGTGCTGACTCAACACCTGCTGGCGCACCTTAGCAAATGCCCCAGCTAGCGATTCAGCGCCGGTCACCACTCTCGCTCTAACTAAAGCCTGATGCTCCCATGTCCAGGCATCGTTTAGCTGATAGCGCTCAAAAGCGCGTAGTGAACTCACCAGCAAACCTGAATTACCTGACGGGCGCAAACGCATATCCACATCATATAACTGACCCGACAGTGTGCGCGTGTTAAGTATGTGGATGATTTTTTGCCCTAGACGTGTATAAAAAGTTTGATTATCAATCGGTTTATCACCCTCGGTCATCCCTTGCGCTTCGGTATCATAAATAAAGACTAAATCGAGGTCCGAGTTATAACCGAGCTCGATACCACCGAGCTTGCCATAGGCTACTACGATAAAGTTAGGGGACTTATCACCATTGGGGGCACCGTGGCGGCTCACCAATTGCTGCCACGCTAATTGCAGTACTTCGGCAAGTATAACCTCTGCAATGCAGGTAAGGTAATCACTGACTTTCATTAATGGCAAATGCCCCATGACCTCACTGGCGGCGACTCGCAGGCTATGGATTAATTTAAAGTAACGCAGCACTTCCATATGTGTTTCTAAATCATCAGGGTTCAGGCGCAGCAGCTGTTGACGCAGCTCATCTTGCAATTCATCTTTAGCTGGCGGGGCATACAGTGTGTTTACATCGATAAGCTCATCGAGCAGTGAGGGTGTTTGGGCGAGCTGCTGGGCAATCCAAGAACTGCTTTCGCACAACTGTGTCAATCGCAGTAACACTGCGGGGTTCTCTAACAGCAAGACCAGATAGGCCGTGCGCCCAAGTACTTTTTCCAGCCACCCGAGCATGAGCGGCAACGTAGCATCTGGGCTATTACCTCGACTGGCAGCAGCGGCAACGACTTCCAGCATTTGCGGCATCAATAGATCAAGCCGCTCACGGGCAGTAGCTGACATAGCCAACACACTGCGACTACTGTGCAGATCCTGTAGCTGGGTCATTACAGCGCTTGGTTGCGCAAAGCCTTGTTCGGTTAAAAAGTCTTCTTCATCGTGAAAACTACCCTGCCACAATGCCGTCCACATGGGTTGTGTATCACTGTCGGGGCGCTCTTCCTGGGGGTCGGCAACCACGGCTTGAAACTGTTGATTCACCTGCTCGCGATGCCTCTGAAAATCGTCCCAGAAGGCATCCCAGTGGGGGTATCCCATCACCCAGGCAAGGCGCTCGCACTCATCACTAGCATTTGGCAACTGTTGGGTCTGTTGATCGTTGTAGCCTTGAATGCCATGTTCAGTATCACGCAAAAATCGATAGGCCACAGATAAGCTATCAACGATCTCTGCTGACAAATAACCCAAGTGCTCCAAATGCCCAAGCACGGCCAAGAGAGAACGATCTTGCAGGCGCGGGTCGCGGCCGCCTCGGATCAGCTGAAAAGACTGGGCAATAAATTCAATTTCCCGGATGCCACCAGGTCCAAGCTTGACATCATCGAGCATGCCCTTGCGACGAACCTCTTGATTGATTAATAGCTTTAATCGCCGCAAGGCATCAATCGCCGAGAAATCGATGTACTTTCTGTAGGCAAAGGGACGCAAAATGGCCTCTAGCTGAGCAATGGCCTCGCGTTTGCTGTCGAGCATCTGCGGTGGTGACTCACTTGAGCTTTGTGCAATTGCAACAATTCGCGCTTTGATCATTGCAAAGCGCTCCCAGTCTCGGCCCTGGGTATGGTAATAATCTTCTAAGGCAGCAAAACTACTGACTAAACCACCACTTTGGCCATAAGGGCGCAACCGCATATCCACTCGAAACACAAAGCCATCTTCTGTTTGTGCGCTGAGTGTTTTAATCAACCGCTGCCCTAAGCGCGTAAAAAAGGTGCTGTTATCCAGAGGCCGTTTAGGGTGATCGGTCTGCCCTGACTCAGGGTAGGCAAAAATCAAATCGATATCTGAGGATACATTTAATTCAGCACCACCCAATTTGCCCATACCAATGACTAACAGCGGCTGAGGTGCCCCAGACAAGCCACCTATAGGCACGCCATGAGTGGCGCTGAGTTCGCGATAGTGAAAGTCAATCGCGACCTGCAAACACACCTCAGCCATCGTGGTCATAGACTGGCAGGTTTCGTCACAGCTACTTAGACGGTTGAAGTCCCGCCATAATATACCCACCATAAGCTGGCGCCGTACCCTGCGTAATATGGCACTTAGCTCATCGATGTCGGTGCATTCATCAGTGACAGACTCTACTAGGTCAATAATGCGTAGCGCGCTCAACGGTGTGTGTGCCACATCCGCTAACAGCCAATGAAACAGCAGTGAAGGGTCGCGACAACACGCCTCTAAAACATACTGGCTACCCACCATGGCTTTAGCTAACTGTACAGCCATTTCAGGCTTACTCTCAAACAGTCGCTGAAGCCTGCTTTGTTGCTCATCGTCAAGTACTGTAAGTAGTGTCTCTGTGCTCGTTTGTAAATCAGCCCACAGGGATTCCGGAACATGTGAATACAAGCACTGATAAAGCCATACCATAACAATCGCCCTCTGTAGTGTTAGTGGTCAATATCAATCGGAGGAGCCACTCGCAAGACTTCATCGAGTGTCGTGACGCCTGCGGCTATCTTTTGTGCACCTGACAGTCGCAAGCTACGCATACCTTCTTTCATCGATTGTTTACGCAGCGCCATTAAATCGCACTGCTCGCCAATCAGCGTTTTAATTGATGTACTCAGAGGCATAATTTCATAAATACCTTGTCGTCCCAAATAGCCTGTATTACGGCATTCTAAACACCCAACAGGTCGAAATACTGTCTCAGGTAGAGGTGCCTTCCACGGTTTTATCAGGCTGTACCAGTCGTCTTTATCGATACTTGATACTGCTTTGCAGTGAGGGCACAGTGTGCGCACCAAGCGCTGGGCCATCACGCCGAGAATGGTGGATTTGATCAAATAGCCCGGCAACCCTAAATCCATTAGCCGAGTAATGGCTGTTGGTGCATCGTTAGTGTGCAGTGTCGAGAGCACCAGGTGACCGGTCAGTGCCGCCTGAATTGCCATTTGACCAGTTTCACTGTCACGAATTTCGCCCACCATAATTATGTCCGGGTCCTGCCTCATCAATGTGCGAATCCCCGCCGCAAAATCCAATCCAATCGCACTGTGTACTTGAGTTTGGTTAAAAGCTTCCTCGACCATTTCAATAGGATCTTCAACCGTGCTGACATTCACCTGTGGGGTCGCCAGAAGCTTTAGCGATGAATATAACGTGGTGGTTTTCCCTGACCCGGTAGGCCCGGTTACCAAGACAATGCCATTGGGGCGAGCAGTCATGGCATTCCAACGTTGCAGGTCATCACCCATTAAGCCCAATTCAGCAAAACTGCGCAGCAATACCTCGGGATCAAAGATTCTCAACACCATCTTCTCACCAAATGCCGTAGGCAATGTCGATAGTCGCAGCTCAACTTCCACGCCATTATCGCGCTTGGTTTTGATACGCCCATCTTGCGGCTTACGCTTTTCAGCAACATTCATACGCCCAAGAATTTTTAATCGCGCAATAACGGCAGTGGCAACGGGTGTCGGCAACTCATAGACCTGATGCAAGACACCATCAATACGAAAGCGCAACTTGCTGAGCTCGCGTCGGGGCTCAATATGAATATCACTGGCGCGCTGGTCAAATGCATACTGCAAGAGCCAATCAACGATACTAACGACATGCTGATCATTGGCTTCCGGGTCTTTAAGCCCGCCTAGCTCCAGCAGCTGCTCAACATTAGTCGTCATATTGACATTGCTGTTGCCCGATGAGTCAGAGGCACCCAAAACAGAGCGTGAGAGACTATAAAATTCGATACTGTAGCGAGCGATATCCGCTGGGTTGGCAAAAACTCTGCGCACAGGTTTACGCGCTACATGCTCAAGCTGATCTTCCCAGCCACTGGCGAAAGGCTCGGCGGTTGCGACGACAATATCATTGGCGGTAACTTCAATACACAATATATTATGGCGTTTGGCGAACGCATAGGACATGACAGCGGTGACTTCTGTCACTTTTACTTTTAGCGGGTCGATATGGGCCTGCGCAATATTGGCTCGCTGGCTAAACCAGTCACACAACACTACATCACTGAGAACGCCACCTGAGACGGTTTTGTTTTCGAGCAACAAGCTGCCCACATAATTAAGCGGATGCATGGCGGCTTGTTCACGGGTACGCGGTGTACCCCCCAACATATTGGCATCTTCTTGAGAGAGCAGACCATCACTGACAAGATCATCGAGCAACCCACCTAAATCGATTACTCGATCTGCAACTGCTTGTACCATAATAAACCTACTCTCTTATTGATTGACCACCGATAATCACAACTCCTGATTATCCGACGCTGGTGTAAACACTGCCGATGATTAAATACTGCCCATAAGTGTAGCTAAGTACGGGAAAAGCCAACCGGGTCAGCATCACATCATGCTATAGTGCCCAATAACCGCAGTCGCATCAATCACAAACCAGCAGCCAACTGTAAACGGATCGGAATGTTACCTATGAACACGACATTGTTTCTGGAACGGCTTTCACAACTTGTTGCAACCCCATCGGTGAGTTGCACTACTCCAGCACTGGATATGGGCAACCGCCCAGTTGTTGAACTACTCGCAAACTGGCTTGAGCCTATGGGTTTTGCCATTGAAATCATGCCAGTGGGCGACAACCCTAATAAAGTTAACCTTATCGCCACACTCGGCCAAGGCCCGGGCGGGCTGGTTTTTTCAGGTCATACCGATACAGTGCCTTATGACGAGTACCGCTGGCAGCAAGACCCCTTCTCGCTCAATATTAACAATGAGCGGGCCTATGGTTTAGGGGCAACAGACATGAAGGGGTTTTTCCCCGTTGCGCTGGCCGCTATTGAAACCTTTCTGGACACACCAAGACAGTGGCGACAGCCTTTAATCATTCTGGCAACAGCCGATGAAGAAAGCTCAATGACAGGTGCCCGTGAGCTGGTCAAACAAGGCAGGCCTAAGGCGCGCTTTGCGGTAGTGGGCGAGCCTACGAGTATGCAACCCATTCGTATGCATAAAGGAATAACCATGGAGTCGATACGAGTAGAAGGCCAGGCAGGCCACTCATCAGACCCCAGCCTGGGTAACAATGCGATTGATACGATCCATGATGTTATTGGGGATCTAAAAATATTTCGGCAACATTTACAACAGCAACATCAACACCCGGGCTTTAATATCGCAGTGCCTACACTTAATCTTGGCTGCATACATGGCGGTGATAACCCCAATCGTATCTGCGATCACTGCGAGCTGGAATTTGATATACGCCCACTGCCGGGTATGTCACTTGACGATTTGCGGGCCAGTGTTGACCAACGCATTACCGACATTGCCGATAAGAATCAGATTGCGATTAAGCGCACGAGTATATTCCCCGGTGTGGATGCCTTTGAGCAACCGGCCAACAGCCCACTGATACAGGCGGTTGAATCACTGACCGGGCACACAGCCCAAAGCGTTGCCTTTGCGACCGAGGCCCCGTTTCTTCAATCCCTCGGTATGGATGTTGTCGTAATGGGGCCAGGCTCTATTGACCAAGCTCACCAACCCGATGAATTTATCGCGCTCGATCAAATAGAACCTGCAATCAACGTATTGCGGCAGTTGATACAACGATTTTGTTTATAGCATCAGCCTGCAACCTATGGTTTAATCCGTCCACATTATTAATGGTTAAGAAGTAGACACTATGAGCACCCTGTCGGACCTTGTGAACTCATTTAGACAAACATCACCCTATATCAATGCCCACCGAGGTAAAACCGTGGTTATCATGCTGCCAGGTGCGGCTGTTAATCACGCCAACTTTGCCAATATCATTCATGATATCAGCCTGTTGCATAGCCTTGGGGTACGTTTGGTACTCGTTCACGGCGCTCGTCAGCAAATTGATCGCCGTCTTGGTGATAAATCAATCGACAGCCAGTTCCACCGTGGCATGCGTATTACCGATCAAGGCAGCCTTCAATGCATCCTAGAAGCGGTTGGCTCTGTGCGCCTGAAAATCGAAGCAGCACTGTCGACAGGACTGCCTAATTCGCCCATGCACAACGCCCATATTAAAGTACGCAGTGGCAATATCGTTACGGCAATGCCATCGGGCATTATCGACGGCATAGATTTGCAATACACCGGGCAAGTGCGCAAAATTGATGTAGATGCACTGCAAGAGATGATACACAATAATGCCATCGCTCTGGTATCGCCTGTCGGTTACTCGCTAACCGGTGAGCTATTTAATTTAACCTACACGGATGTCGCCACACAAATTGCCATCGACTTAAAAGCAGATAAATTAATTGCACTGACTAAAGCCCATGGCATAGTCGACGAGAAAGGTGTAATGCAGCGGCAGCTCACCTTATTGCAATGTGAAAAACTGCTGCTCAAGAAAGAGACCACCGATAGTCACTTCTCGCTTAAGGCCTGCTATAAAGCCTGTGACCAAGGTGTCACTCGCGCGCAGATTGTGAGCTATACCGAAGATGGCGCTATTATCAAAGAATTATTTTCTCGCGATGGTTTTGGCACCATGGTGCACAGAGACAGCTATGAAACGATTCGACGCGCTCGCTTTGATGATGTCGGGGGGATTATTGAGCTATTAACTCCCCTAGAAGAGATGGGCATACTGGTTCGACGCTCGCGCGAAAGACTCGAACAAGAGATTGAGCATTTTACCGTAATGGAAAAAGACGGCATGATCGTCTCTTGTGCGGCACTCTATCCGTTTAAACAAAAAAATACCGGCGAACTTGCCTGTGTTGCCACACACCCGGACTATAAAAACCAAGGCAAGGCGGCAAAGCTGCTGATGCATATTGAAAAGCAGGCACACAAGCTTTCCATTAAACAGCTCTTTGTACTGACGACACAAACCGCACACTGGTTCTTAGAGCAAGGGTTTAAACCTACCAATATTCAAACGTTACCAGAAGAAAAACAAGCGCCCTACAACTACCACCGAAACTCGAAAGTCTTTGTTAAGGCATTAGATTAACTGGTTAAAAGCGTAGGGCAGAATTAATTTGAAATGATGCGATCCATATAGCGCGCTTTCAATTTACGCAACACCCACAGACGGCGAATAAGCAACAATAAGCCTATAGCGATAAAGATACCACCAATTTTAACCAGCACTAATATGACACCCGGGCTATCGCTATCGTCTATATTAAAATTAAGAAAGTCCGCCGCCCAGTGACTAGAGTACAGAGCGCCCTGACCAAACAGAGGTGGGGTGATCGATTTATCAGTCAATGTCACCGGGCCACTGCCATCTTGGTCTGACAGTAGGTCCAGCGGATTGGAAGACTGAGGCAAAGTGACAACAGCCATGTCAGTATCCATTGCATGATCATCAATAACAAGCTGACCTTGGTTGGTATGCGCTTGCCAGCCAACATCGATAACAGCGGCTGATACAACTAAAGGAACACTAAGACACAACGCGCTTAACAAGCGAAAGAGCTGTCTGTAGGACCTGTTAACCATTCTGAAGATTCCTTTTTTCACGTTTAAAATAACGGTGATTTAAGCCTTTTATTTCGTGTGCTTGTGTACAAAAAATAAGAGATTAACCAATAGCAACCATGTTACACATTGCGCCGATTGGCGCCTATTACACTAAATGATTAGTGTTGATAAATGTGCCAACCGTACTTATAACGAAAGTGCATGTTAGTAGACCACAGCATAGACAATTGCTTATTCTCCAACCTTTTAAAGTCGATGGGCGGTTGCTAAACTCCCTCTAAATAAGCACTCTGGCAGGTTTTCTGTTATCCTTCGTATCCATAATAATGCGCGTTGGCTAGATATAATAGTGACCTAACTGCACTGACTACCCACCGATAGCGACTCTACATAACAACCATAGCGACCAACACTAGCAAACGAGGTTTTCAATGCCCCAATATCGCTCCAAAACAACGACTTCAGGCCGCAATATGGCCGGCGCACGTGCACTATGGCGTGCAACAGGCATGAAAGACGATGATTTCCAAAAGCCCATTATTGCCGTTGTCAATTCATTTACCCAATTTGTACCTGGCCATGTGCACTTAAAAGACATGGGGCAATTAGTGGCCAGAGAAATCGAAAAAGCCGGTGGCGTTGCCAAAGAGTTCAACACCATTGCTGTCGATGACGGCATTGCCATGGGGCACGATGGTATGCTCTACAGTCTGCCATCGCGCGATATCATTGCCGATTCTGTCGAGTATATGGTCAATGCACACTGCGCTGATGCGATGGTGTGTATCTCTAACTGCGACAAAATTACGCCGGGCATGCTAATGGCTGCAATGCGGCTAAATATCCCGGCTATTTTCGTCTCAGGCGGCCCAATGGAAGCCGGCAAAACCAAGCTGTCTGAAAACAAACTAGATTTGGTCGATGCCATGGTTATTGCCGTTGACGACAAAGCCGATGACGAAACTGTGGCCGAATACGAGCGCAGTGCTTGCCCTACCTGTGGCTCTTGCTCCGGTATGTTTACTGCCAATTCCATGAACTGCCTGACAGAGGCCATTGGCCTCAGCCTGCCCGGTAATGGAACAACCCTGGCTACCCACTCTGATCGCCGCCGCTTATTTGAAGAAGCTGGCCATCGTATTGTCGATATCACGCGACGTTACTACGAGCAAGATGAAGAGCAATTACTACCGCGAAATATTGCCAGTTTTAACGCCTTTAAAAATGCCATGTGCCTAGACATTGCAATGGGTGGTTCAACGAACACCATACTACATCTCTTAGCAGCAGCACAGGAGGCCGAGATCAATTTTACAATGAAGGATATCGATGAGCTGAGCCACACCGTGCCCCAGCTGTGCAAGGTTGCGCCAAATACACCAAAGTACCACGTAGAAGATGTGCACCGTGCCGGCGGTATCATGGCTATCTTAGGCGAACTCGATAGAGCAGGCCTACTGGACACTTCGCTACCGACAGTACACAGCAACACCTTAGCGGATGCACTCGACCAATGGGACATTGCCCGAAACCCCAGCAGTGAAGTGATGGAGTTTTTTAAGGCGGGCCCAGCGGGCATTCCTACCCAGACGGCCTTCAGCCAATCCACGCGCTGGCCTACACTGGATGCCGATCGTGCGCAAGGCTGTATTCGCTCCCTCGACAATGCGTTTAGTCTTGAGGGCGGTCTAGCGGTACTCTACGGTAATATTGCCGAGAACGGCTGTGTGGTTAAAACAGCCGGTGTTGATGAGGATATTCTGGTATTTGAAGGCCCTGCACATATCACAGAGTCACAAGATGAAGCCGTGAACAATGTGCTGGAAGATAAGGTTAAAGCCGGCGATGTCGTTATTGTACGCTATGAAGGCCCACGAGGTGGCCCAGGTATGCAGGAAATGCTATACCCCACCAGCTATATAAAGAGTAAAGGGCTGGGTAAAGCTTGTGCCTTGTTAACCGATGGTCGATTTTCCGGGGGGACATCAGGCTTATCGATTGGCCATGTATCACCAGAAGCCGCCGCAGGCGGCGCTATTGGTTTACTGCGCAATGGCGATACTATTCGTATCGACATTCCCAATCGCACCATTAATGTTCTACTCTCAGACGAAGAGCTGGCAGCACGGCGCATTGAACAGGATGAAAAAGGCTGGAAGCCCGTTGTTGATAGACCTCGCAAAGTCTCAGCAGCATTAAAGGCCTACGGCATGCTTGCCACTAGTGCAGATAAAGGTGCCGTCAGGGATTTATCTATTCTGAAATAGCTATTCAGCCTTATCAAAGAGGCCTTAGGGGGCAAATAAAGCCTAGAGTTGCACCTATGCTATGACACCTAAATTTCGGGTGTCATAGCGATCAATACACGGTCTACTCAAAAAATACGGTGCTATAGTCACTGGGGTCAACACCGGGAATAGTTGCACCAAATTGTGCCTCTATCGCATCAATTACTTGATTGGCAATCACCGCATACCCTCGCGCGGTGGGGTGTACACCATCGAGAGAAAAGGCATTGCCGGTGCCGAACGTCGAGGTTACGATACCTGTGCCGTAGTTAATACCTGTCTCATTGAGTGTATCCAGTAGTGTAGCCACATCAAAAAACTGCACATTGGGGTTGGCATTAGCCACTGCCTCGATGGTCGAATTATAAGATTGACGAGCACTCTCTACGAGCAGTGCTTCGGTCATCGTCAATACACTTTCATCATCCAATGGAGTCCCAATACCAAACACGGTACGCGGATCGCCAGGTGTTGCCTCGGTACCAATAATGGTTCGGCTTGGTAGTAGAATAAAATCATTGGCTGTCGTTTGGCGAATCGGCGGCAGACCTAAGCCCGAAAGATCCGTTAAGTCTTCATCAGTGATGACCGCCGCATTAGCGCCAGCGGTAAAGGTAATTGTGCGCAAGGCGGCCTCGTTGGCGTCAATCAAATTAGCCCCAAGTGCTGTTTGTAGCCCCGCATTGTAAGCATCATAAGCCGCATCAGCGGCCAGTGCAGTAGGCGCATCCAACGGTAATGGGTTAAAGGGGATGGTGTTAAAGAAAGGGATCGCGCTGACATCGGGTATGTTGAGTACAATACCAGGGGTGGCGCCAAAAGCGCTCACGAGCGAGCTGTAAACCGACGCAAACACCGTGGGGTCTGTAATATCGTCGCTCCCATAACCCGCCACATTGGTATCACCGGTGCGATCAACCCCATCGCCACCACTGGTCGCATAGGCAAGAATATCGTTCGCGCCAATCCACAGCATAAAATACGACGGCGCCTGAATAGCTGCATCGCCAATCATGGAGGCCATGCTACTGCTGGCAAAACGCACAAAGTAAGGGTTGGCTGTCGCACCGGCAATACCGGTGATATCACCATAGGTGGTCAGCCCTAAATGATAGGACTTAGCACCGGGTACACCCATATTATTAAAAGGGCCGGTAAGAATATTAGACACCTCGGTTGTGGGTGTCTGTGCAAGCACCGTAACAGCTCGCTCACCGAGACTATTTAGCTCTAATATTAGACGAGGAATAAAATCCGGAATAAGGTTACCCGCCAATAGCAAGCCACCCACATTATCGTTGATCAGTGGCTGGGTAAAATCACCGCCACCGACGAGCGCGAACTGCTGTGCCAAAATAGATGGTAGAGAGCTTTGTTGGCCACTACGATATAACGTGCCATCGGCAAAGCCCGCTGTCAGTGAGTCACCAATAGCAACAAACTTGGAAAAGTCGCCACTACCGGGGCTTACCACCACTTCATTAACAGGCTCACTAAAACCACCGCCACCACCACCACACCCCACCAATAAGGCGGCACTGAGCGAGGTATAAACGGCAAACGCAAAACGATTAAATTTTTTCATAATAGGGTCACCATTCACTTAGTAGGGGCGGTAAGTCAGGCCAAGACCAAAGGCATGTACCGATGAGCGATAGGTTCCGCCAAAGGGGCCGCCGTCGATGGCAAAGTCATAGGAGTTATCCACCTCATCAAAGCTTAAGCGCAGATAAGACGCATCAACAAGCCAATGCTTGTTAACCTTATAGGTCAACCCCAGGGTAAAACCACGCCCTGCATTGCGCGGTGTTTCTGGCGCAAAATAGCCATCGCGCACCGGTGTTTCATCATAATAGTAACCCACACGTGTCACCATATTAGGTGTCATTTGATACTGTAGCCCTACGCGATAAATATTAGAGTTTTTATAATTGCGCGGATTAACCGATGTAGGTGCAGGGCTATCAAACTCGATCTTTAATTCTTCATAGGCATCCCAGAAAGTGCGATTGATATCAAATGATGCCAGTGTCTTTTTATTGAAGCGATAAGTAAAACCCACCGTCAATTCGGCAGGTAATACAAACTCAGCATCAAATGCCGTATCAGGAAAAATGGGCTGTAATGCCACAGGTATATTCTCAAAGTCCGCCTTTTCTGACTCGGCCTCTAGCGTAACTTTTGAGCGATAACTAATACCAAACGACCACGTATCGTTAGGTTTAAAAAACACACCTAGGTTATAGCCAACATCTCTAACGTCATCTGCTTCAACCGTTACATTGCTGCGCTCACCACTGGCATTTTGCAACGATGTATTGATGTTGCGATTAAAATCAGCATTACCAATGACTAAGGCCGGGCCAAAACCAATACTTAGGCTCTCATTAAAGCGATAGGCAACGGTAGGCTGAATATAAATGGTTTTAAGATCGATATAATTGACCAAATGTGAACCCGCCCAATCTCTGGGCCAATTAACATTATTACCATAGGGTGTATAAACCCCTAAACCATAAGACCAGTGCTCGTTATGACGATAAGAAGCATAAAGCCCTATAGGTGTACCGGTTGAATTGTTCGTTTGCGCACTGGTTGCGGTATCCGTATTTTGAAAGCGCGTTCTAACTTTGGTGAAAATGACGCCACCCGCAATATCCAATTTAGGGTCGATAAACGACATACCCGCCGGGTTAAAAAAAATCGTTTCAGCACTTTCGCCTAAAGAAACACCTGTATGCCCCATACCCAATGCTTTTTGACCTTGAAGTGCAGCTCGATAACCTCCCGAATAGGCGCTATGGCACACTACCGCCATTGAGAAAAAAAACAGAAGACGCCTCATAATAACTCTCCTAGTTACCTAATTTTATTGTTATCGCTTTACTAATTGCTAGAGTCACCAACGGGCAACTTAATAATTGATAGATCGGTATTTTATAATAATAGTGTATTGGTGATACCAATAAGACTGTTAGTATGTCGAGTAAAAATCATTTGGGAGTTTGATGCAAGTAATAATTCAAAAAACCGTGTTCTTCATCTGTTGTTTATACAACAAATAAAAAATAAATTTCTCTCGTGATACAGCAAAAAACAATAACCGGCTAACCAATATCTATTGTGCAGTGCAAAAACTCAGCCATTGCTGAGCCTGTTTAAGATATGCAGCATCACGTTCAATAGCTGAGAAGGCCGCGTTGGCAGAGGCGCAGTCATAGCGGCGTGCAAAAATAATACCCTGTAGCAAATGCATTTTTTGTGTTTGTTTTAGGCGGGGATCTTGCAGCGCTTTGCGACTGGCTGACAACGCTAAATCGTATTGCTCTTGATCAAAATATAATAGGCTCAAGCGTTCATAGTGCTTTCCATTCTTACCGCCTGATTTTGTTACGGCCCGCTTCAATGACACAATCGCCTTCTCGGTTTCTTTTGCCTGTATCCAAGCCATCGCTAGAAGCGCATTGTGCTGTGTATTATCGGCAATTGATTGAGTCGATAGTGCATGTTGCAAAATACTCGCCGCCCGATAGGGGTACTGTTGTTGTAAATATAAGCTGGCTAAATTAATAAAGTCTTGTGCGTGTGTAAACGCTTTCATATTATACAGCGTCTCTAGGGTTGCCAGCTGTTTTTTGGGTTGTTTAAGTACACCATAAAGTGCCGACAACTGGCGCAAATAACTTTCTTTTGGATAGTAGTTGAGTAAATACGTGAGACGGTTGACCGCTTGCCGATACTGCTTTTGCTCATAGGCAAGACGATACGAGAGCACATACCAGCGCTCTTGTGGGCGCAGCCCTTTAGCCTCATGCATACTAATGGCTTGATTAATAAACTGTGTCGCTTTAACGAATTGCTCAGTGTGATAGTAGCTATAGGCTAGCAGCACAGCCACGTCAGCATTAAGATCATCTTTGCTGGTAAGCCAACGTTGTAAACGATCGATTGCACGCATATATTGCTGCTGAGTAAAATAGAGCTGACCCAATGTATACAATGTATCAGCCACCACGCCTTGAGGCAGCGCACTGTCGTGCCCTACTACCTTTTCATAAAAGCTGATAGCCTTGTTATGCTGGCGTAATGAAAAGTGAACAAAACCAAAATAACGCCACAACTGCGCTTTTTCATAAGCGCTAAAAGCTGATGATTTAGCCTCTATTTTACGCAATAACACTAATGTTTTTTCATATTCACGGTGATTTCTCAGTGCAATAGCCAATGATTTCTCAATTCGAGAAAACTGTTTAGCCGAGCGCTGGCTTAATGTTGGTACTACTTGTGAACGTTCACTATCAGCGGCATCGGCAGTCGCTGTTTGGGCAATACTACAAACCATCACCATAGATAGCAGTACAATTGTAACCCCTGCCGCCCACGGATGGCATTGCCGATAAACACTATCACTGTACTGAGCAGTTATCACTGTTTATTATTCCAACTTAAATGTTATTTTAGTTCGCACTCCAGATACAGCGATTGCATGGCCATCAACCGTGCGCGGCTTATATTTAAATTGCTTGGCTGCACTGAGTGCTGCTTTTTCAAACCAACCCTTAGGGTTTGCCTCAATAATATTTAAATCAGCCACAGCACCGGTTTGCGTAACAGTAAATTCAATAACGACAAAACCTTCAATACCGCGCCGAATTGCCCTCGAAGGGTACTCAGGGCTAGCGCGATAGATCGGTAGGTATTCGCCATCAGCAATAAAGCCACCCACCGCACTGACACTCAACTGAGGTTCAATCGGTAATGCATCAATAGCAACGCGCGCAACATCAACATCGGGTAAATCAATTGTAATAGGGGAGAGTTTTATTAACGGCTGCGGCGTTGCTATTGGTTGGTCTGGTTTAATTTCTTCGGTGTAATTCTGGCTTTTTTGTTTAGGTATTAATATATCGCGCAAAGCAATCTGAGAAGGTGTTGTTGGCGATGCTATATGCTGTGCTACTAATGCATTCATCAACCAAAGCAGCCCAATAGTCACTAGCAATGCCAACAGACAAACACAGAATAGGCGAGTAATATAACTAGTCATCACAACAATAACCAATGGCAGTATCAACCCAATCGATAATCAAGCGCACCGGCTTAGTCATTATTGTTAGCCGCCACAGAAACATGAATAACACCGATATCTTTAGCAATCTTTACAACTTTAGTCAGTGTATTTATATCGGCAAAAGTATCTGCCTGCACTACCAGTGCCCCATTGGGATAGGCGGCATGCAAGCTTTCTAAATGCAGTTTAATATTTCGAATGTCGATACGTTTTTTATCCATCCACAATTGGTTATCATCCGTGATAGCTAGTAATAATTTAATATTTTTTTGTGTGCGCGCCTCTTGTGCCAATGGCTTCTCAACCTCGACCCCTGTAACTTTAACAAATGAGGCCGTTACAATAAAAAAAATCAACATAATAAAAACAACATCCAACATAGGTGTCAAATCAATTGCCGACAAACTTTCATACTCTGTTGATAGTTTTTTCATTATTTAGCCGCACGCCCCTCATCAAAGGTTAAATGATCTGCTAATAAATGTTCTTGGCGTTGGGCAATTTGCTGAACCCAACGGTTGCCTAATAACCCAGACAATGCCACGACGAGGCCCGCCATGGTTGGCAGTGTCGCACGAGAAATGCCGCTGGCTAACTGACGGGGATCTGCCGCACCATTAATGGCCAACACATGGAAGACATCAATCATCCCTGTGACCGTACCTAACAAACCAAGTAGCGGACACACCATCACAAAGCCGGTGATTAATGTTAAGTGTTTACGCAACAAGCTGGTCATTTTTGACAATAACCGTAAACGAATTTTATGTGCTGCCCATGAATGATGCTCGCAACGCTCCTGCCACTGCCGTTCAATTGCCTGCAAATCATATTTCATATGCCATTTAAAATACCACAAGCGTTCAAAAATACAGGCCCACATAATAAAAGTTAAGCCCGCAATCACCCACAATACTGGGCCACCTTGATACATAAAAAGTTGCAGCTGTGAGAACACAAACATAACACTACACCTGAGATTCTCTATTTTCGGCAACAATCCCAGTCGCTTGTTGCTCAAGAACAGATAGAATTTTTCTCGCCTGAGAACTGACAAGTGTATGTAATAGCACCATAGGAATAGCTACTATCAAGCCAAGCACTGTCGTCACTAATGCACTGGATATACCACCAGCCATGGTCTGTGGATCACCTGCACCAAAAATAGTAATTACTTGAAATGTATGAATCATACCGGTGACGGTTCCCAGAAGCCCCAGTAATGGTGCGACCATATAAATAATTTTTAACCAATTGAGCCCCTTCTCAATACGTGGTTTCTCACGCAAAATACCTTCTTCCATTTTCAGCTCTAAACTTTCGTTATCGAGATGAGTATGTTCATCGGCAATGGCCAAAATACGCCCAAGAGGATTATTTTTTTGCGGCTCACGAATACTCGTTTGGTGCTGCACTTTTCGATCTGTAGTAAATAAACCTAACCAACGCCATAGGGCTAACAAAAAACCAATAACGCCCAGTGTAGAGATACAATAACCCACAATGCCACCTTGGTGCCAACGCTCCAATAAAGATGGCGTTGCAATGAGTGCATTTAAATAAGAACCACCAGAGGGGCCCGTAGGATCAATGGCAACCATGGTATAGCCATCGCTAGCAACAGCTGCTGACGAGAGCAGCCCCGCCACCGCAGCCGGCTGTTTAGGCAATACGGATAAGCGTTGGTTATCCATATCAAACTGTAAAAACTGCCCATCACTGATCACATTAAACACACCAATACGCACGACATCGCGCACACTGGTAACACCATCAAGGTTTGTCACATTTGCTGATAACTTAACAACGCGCCCGGTTTCAATAATTTCTCGCTGTAATTCAAACCAAAGATCATTGATATCATCAACGTCGGGAATTTGCGTCTGACTATTCATTGTGGCAATCAATTGGTCAAAAAAAACGGCGCGATCAGGATATTGAACACTGACTAAGGATTGATTAATTTGCCCACGTAAATCGCCTGCTGCTGCCGTCAAATGACCAAATAGTTCTTTGATTGAGCCCAGTTCTTTTTGCAATTGCTGCTGCTTTGCATTAATAAGCGCTGTATTTTTATCAAAGTTTTCTGACAGCTGTTTCGAGCGCTGTTCTAGTTGTTTTTTTTGTGCTGTTACATCGGCCAGCAATTTCTTTTGCTGTTTTTTTTGTGCGATAAAATTAGCTTCTCGCTGCCTATGCAACGATAATTCAGAGCGTGACTCTTGTTTGATAAGGCGCAACAACTCATTGAGATTTGTCGCTGACTGCTGCGCGTAACTGTTCGAGAATATACAAAAGGTACACAACAAACATACAATATATTTCACATATTTCAATTGCCTGCCTATCATCATTGCACAACCCCTGCATCTGTTAAAGGAGTGGTAGCCACTGATACCGGAGCGGCAACGGGAATATTCAGTAGGCTAACAGCGATTTGTTTACGCGCCATTTTTAGCCCTTTTTTAATTGCATGCCCATACGTCTTAACCATCAGGGGCTGCCATTGGCGCTGAAGAGAATCCCAACGCCCCACATAACGCTCATCTTTACTTTGATAAAGCAGCGCTATACGCCCCACACGCAATATATCGACAACTTTTTTATCCCCATCAATAGAAATCGTATCACTGTAACTATCAATGCTACGACCATACTCAGCTTCAATTTCATAGGCTTCGAGTAACTGACGAAATTTTTCGGCGACTGAGATATCGCTACGTTCTTGATTATTTTTTAAGTGTGCTAAGCGTTGTGCCCGCTCGGCTTTATAGAAGGGAATATCAAGCTGAATAAAACGTTCCAGACCTTTTAACATACGGGCCATTAATGGCTGTATATCGCGCTCGATAGCATTGACTTTATTCAGTGACTGCGACAATTCATCGAGCCGCAATTGTTGATTGGCCAACTGTTCATTAAGTTGCTGATTATAAGCTGCAATATTGTCAACATCGCGAGAAGTATTGCGATACTCGTGCAATAACTTTTGAGTCTCAGCATTTAACTGATTAATTTTCTTTTGGGATTTTTGCCCCGCCTGCAAACGTTTTACGTTGAGATCAGTGGCTTTATCAGTGTTGGCACTTACAACAGTAGGTAGCAATATGCAGCCAACCAATACGAGCGAGCGGATTAAATATAATCTAAGAATTAAATATAGTTTCATGCATTTACCCTAAACGTTTAGATGACATCACTATACTTAAGGCTGCTCTGGGCAAATTTAGGCGAGATTGTCGCCAGTGAATATTATGCGACTTACTCAGGACACCCTTAATGATTGTTATTACTTATTCTGGCAACGTGCGACGCTCCAACAAACAAAATTCATAACCAAGTGGCGGCTCGCCATTACTTTCATGACGCTCGCTACTCACCTGTACCCATTGTGACTCATCAATGGCAGGAAAAAAGGCATCGCCGTCAACAGTAGTATGTACTTTTGTCAAATAAATTCTATCCGTCAATGCCAGAGCATGGCGATAGAGTTCGGCACCACCAATAAGCATCGCCTCATTGACACTAGTGTCACTGACCTGTGATGAAGCAATCGCCAAAGCCTCATCAAGGCTACCAGCGACACTAACACCACTATGGCTCCAATCGGTTTGGCGGGTGACAACAATGTTCGCCCGCCCCGGCAACGGTTTACCGATAGAATCAAAGGTTTTACGCCCCATTATAATGGGCTTACCCATGGTTGTGCGTTTAAAATATTGTAAGTCTTCAGGCAGATGCCACGGTAGTTTATTATCAATACCAATCGCACCATTAGTAGCAGCAGCCACAATTATAGCCAGTTGCATGATGACAGGTTCCTTATTACAGAGAAAATAATGAGTGTTATTATAGTGGGCTATTTGATGCCAAGCGAATTAATAAGCTACATTAATACCACTTGGCTGAAACAGCCTATACCCTACAAATGGGCTAAATGGCAACCGGTGCGGGAATATGTGGGTGGGGGTCATAACCGGTTAAGACAAAATCTTCGAAACAGTAATCATAGATAGATGCCGGGCGGCGCGCCATCGATAAGGTGGGTAAGGGGCGCACAGAACGACCCAACTGTGTTTTTACCTGCTCAGTGTGATTATTGTAAATATGAGAATCACCCGTAGTAATGATAATCTCACCGACCTGTAGATCACATTGCTGTGCCAGCATATGCGTTAGCAAAGCAAGACTCGCCGTATTGTAAGGCAACCCCAGAAATGAATCAGAACTGCGAATATACAATTGTGCAGACAAACGCCCATTGGCAACATAGAATTGATAAAGTAAATGACAAGGGGGCAGTGCCATACGGCCCGCGTCGACATTTTCCTGAGGGCTGATAGACTCATCGGGTAAATACTCTACATTCCACCCGTGAAACAATATCCGGCGACTATCAGGCTTGTGCTTTAAACAATCAACAACATAATCTATTTGATTAATTGACTCGCCAGTACTGGTAGGCCAAGCAGTCCATTGATGACCATAGATAGGCCCAAGATCACCGCTATCACTCGCCCATTCATCCCAGATACTAACGCCGTTATCTCTCAACCACTGGGTATTTGTATCCCCCTTTAAAAACCAAATAAGTTCATTCACAATACTTTTAAAATGTAGTTTTTTCGTCGTAAGCAGGGGAAACCCCTGCTGTAGGTCGTGGCGAAATTGACGCGCAAAAACCGAGCGCGTGCCAGTCCCCGTGCGATCGCCCTTATCGACACCATTGGTGAGTACATCATCCAGTAGAGTAAGATATTGTTGCATAGAGAACCTGCGATTGAGTTAATGAGATGAAGCTTGAGGCTTCGATGCTACCTGTTTGTGCCGGGCATAGGCGATAATCAACAACGCCAACCCACCAATAACCATCGGAATAGTCAGCATTTGACCACGGGTCATCCACCCTAGCCACAATGATTCACTTAAGTGTGCATCTGGCTGCCTTACAAATTCTACAACAAAACGGAATATGCCATAAAAGATTAAAAATACAGCAGCAACCGCTGTTTTTGGGCGTGGCTTTGATGAAAACCAATACACAATTGCAAATAAGACCAACCCCTCAAGAAATGCCTGATACAGCTGAGACGGGTGTCGCGCAAGCCCATCGCCAGCCTTTGGAAATACCATCCCCCAAGACGCATCTGTGACACGCCCCCACAGTTCTTGCCCAATAAAGTTGCCTATGCGTCCAAAACAGAGCCCGAGAGGCACAAGCGGGGCAACAAAGTCCATCGTTGCCAAATAAGAAACTTTAATTTTGCGGCAGTACAATGCAATCGCCAACATCACCCCCAGCAGGCCGCCATGAAAAGACATGCCACCTTCCCACACGCGTAGCAGCCATAATGGATCCGCTAGCCAACGATCGAAATTATAAAAAAATACGTAGCCAAAACGCCCTCCAAGCACCACGCCAAAAGCACCATAAACAATAAGATCTTCAACTTGAGAGGCGCTTAGCGGAGAGTCTGCACGCAGGCTGCGGCGCTGCGCAATCAGCCAAGCAGAGCCAATGGCCAGCAAATACATAATGCCATACCAATGAACGGTAAGGGGGCCAAGGCTGAAGGCAACGGGGTCGATATCAGGATAACTGAGCATGGGGCAGGAATAATCTCTTTGAACGAATAATACACGTTAATGTCTAGGTTTCAGGCGATACCTGAATAGGAATTAGGATAATAGCACTCCCGGTGTTGTAACTAAACAGTCGGCAACACTTGAAAAAGGCTGTTTGCTCTAAAACCTTACCACGCAATCGCTATTGCAATTGAGCACGATAGCTAATTGTTCAATGATAACAAGTGCTACTGTGACGCGTACCTGCCAATTCATTAACCGATACGATAGAATGCGCGCTCAATGTATTCCCACACCACCCTTTTGCAGTACAGGTACTTTTGGTCGATTATGTGTTTAATCTTATTTGCCTATCAACAACACTCACACACTCCATTAATTATGGCCGCCAATCGCGATGAGTTCTTTGCTCGCCCAAGTGCACCCGCCGCCTTTTGGCCCGACAATAATCTATTGGCAGGCAGAGACCTGGAAGCCGGCGGAACATGGCTAGGCGTGACTCGCACCGGCCGATTCGCAGCAGTCACTAACGTAAGAGAGCCTGGTGTCGAGGTTGATAATGCACTGTCTCGCGGAGAGCTAACCACTCACTTTTTACAGGGCACTATGAGCCCTCGCGCGTATCTGGAAAGTATTGGGCCGCAGCAAATGCGCTACCGTGGTTTCAACCTACTCGTCGGTACATTTAGTGTTCAAGAAAGCCAGCACGCAACAGAAATGCTCTATTTGAGTAACCGGCAAGGTCAAATCCAAACCCTTGAGCCCGGTATCTACGGGCTAAGTAACCACTTACTTGATACACCATGGCCTAAAGTAGCAGCTGGCAAACAATGGTTACAAACACTCAGTGAGCAACAAATGATAGACCATGCACCACTGCGATCAGAACTAGAAAATAGCGCAACCGCCGCTGATGAGGCTCTCCCGAGCACAGGGGTATCCTATGAGTGGGAAAAAATGCTCTCAGCGGCATTTATCACCTCTAAAGACTACGGTACACGCGCGACAACAGTATTGTCGGTCAATCAAGGTAAGGTGACCTTTAGCGAACAGAACTATCAGCCCTCGCAAAATAATCAACCTACAACAGAGGGTACTTGCCAGGCATTTGAATTTTCACTGCAAGAGACATCCAACCAATCACTTGCCAATGTCTAAGCGCGGTTAATTAGTCGTCAATGGTGAGTGAACGCGGTCGCGATTGAATACCAAAGCGCTTCAGTGCATCTTCGACACACTCCTCGACAGATTCAGCATCAGGCAGGCGCATCACATCATCGAGCAGGATCTCTGCCTGCTCTAATGTTACCGCTCGAATCACCGATTTAACTTTTGGCAAGTTAGTGGCATTCATTGATAACACATCATACCCCATTGCCATCAACAAAATAGCCGCACCGGGTTCACCGGCAAATTCACCACAAATACTAACGGGTGTCCCCTGGCTGTGAGCCATAGCAACAACATGCTGTAGTGCCTGCAAAACTGCGGGATGATAGGAATTATACAGACTGGATACCTGTGCATTATTGCGATCGACCGCCAGTAAGTACTGCGTTAAATCATTACTGCCAACCGATAAAAAGTCAGAGCGTGCGGCTAATTCTTTTGCCTGGTAAACCGCCGCAGGCACCTCAACCATAACCCCAATAGGTGGATATTCAATATCCAGCCCCTCTTCTAGCAACTCATTATAAGCTCGGTACACTAGCGCTTGGGCTGATTCTAATTCCGGAATACCGGTAATCATTGGCAACATAATACGCAGATTATTGAGCCCTTCAGAGGCTTTCATCATCGCTCGTACCTGAGCCAGAAAAATCTCAGGATGATCAAGTGTGACTCGAATACCCCGCCACCCTAAAAATGGATTTGCTTCATCGATAGGGAAATAGCTTAACGATTTATCACCACCGACATCCAGAGTGCGCATTGTCACCGTGTACGGCGCGAAAGCGCGCAATTGCTCTCGATAAATAAGCCGCTGCTCTTCTTCCGTCGGGAAGCGATCACGCAGTAAAAAAGGTACTTCGGTGCGATAGAGCCCCACACCCTCAGCTCCGCGCTCTAATGAGCGGGTTACATCGGCCATAAGCCCTGTATTAACCCAGAGCGGAACCCGATGGTTATCGAGTGTTTCCGAAGGGAAATCTTTTAGCGACTCATACGCCTTGACCATTTCTTGATCTTCACGAAATAGCCCTTCGTACTCAGTTAATAGTTTTGTACTGGGATCGCTATACACGTTACCGCGGTAACCATCGACAATCATGCGCCGCGATTCCAACTGTGTAAACGGTAAATCGACTGCCCCCATAACCGTTGGAATACCAATGGCACGCGCCAAAATAGCTACGTGAGAATTACCTGAGCCCTGAACAGAAACTAGGCCGGCTAGCTTCTCCTTCGGTACTTCACCTAGCATAGAGGCGGTTAATTCTTCCCCAATTAAAATGGTATTGTCAGGGTACTCTTTTTTCTGTGGGCCCGAGGACTGCAAATAACTCAACACACGACGCCCTAAATCGCGTACATCGGTTGCCCGTTCACGCAGATAAGGGTCGTGCATCGTCGCAAATGTCTGTGCGTGGCGCTGAATAATTTCGCTCCAAGCATAAGGGGCAACAACACCTTGGCGAATGCGCTCTGTCACCTCACGAGCCAAAGAGGCATCGTCTAACATCGCCAGATACGCTTCAAACAATGCCTGCTCTTCACGGCTTAAGCGCGATTTGAGCTTTTCACCGAGATTCTTAATATCATTGCGCACAGCCGATAGGGAGATATGGAAAAAAGATAACTCAGCCTCGATATCCTCGCAGGTTTTGTAAGGCACACTGGCTAAATCAGCCTGAGGAGAAACCACAACCGCTGTACCGATTGCGACACCAGGAGCACCCGCAACACCGATAAAGCGAGCATCGCCTGACTGGTAACGCACCCGTGTTAATACACCGGTTGCTTCCGCATGGGCAATAACCCCCGAAAGCTGGGCTGAAATCGTCACCAGAAAAGCCTCTTCACTTTCGTCGAAGCGACGACTTTCAGATTGCTGAACAACCAGCACACCCAATACTTCACGATGGTGAATAATAGGAACACCTAAAAAGGCGTTATAGCGCTCTTCACCGGTTTCGGGGAAGTAGCGATAACGTGGATGCTGCTGTGCGGCATCCAGATTGATCGGTTCTTCACGCCCGGCAACATAGCCTACCAACCCTTCCTCAAGGGTCATGCTGACCACATTGACGCCATCAGGGTTCAAGCCTTCTGTAGCGCGCATAATATAATTGCCCGCGTTATCGCTCAAATAAATAGAGCAGACTTGAGTTGCCATGCTACTGCGAATACGCGACACAATAATCGACATTGCTGAGGGTAAATCCTCGGCAGCGTTAACTTCCTGAACAATAGTGCGCAATTCATGCAACATGTGTAAAAACCCAATAACTAGTGATAATTTGCCTCTAATTGACTATGTGCCGAGGACAACTCTTTAAGTGCCCTGCGGTACACATCACGCTTAAATGACACCACTTTGCCAAGGGGGTACCAATAACTTACCCAGCGCCATTGATCAAACTCTGCATGCCCCGTTGTATCGAGCTGTATGTGGCTTTCGCCACCATTTCGCAGTTGCAGCAAAAACCATTTTTGCTTTTGGCCAATACACAAAGGGGACTGATTTTCACGTACTAACCGCTTAGGCAGGCGATAGCGCAGCCAGCCTTTCGTTGCCGCGACTAAGCGTACATCGGCCTTGCGCAACCCAACCTCCTCATGCAACTCCCGATAAAGTGCCGCTTCGGGGCCTTCACCTTGGTGAATGCCTCCCTGTGGAAATTGCCACGCATCAACACCACCGACTCGCCGAGCCCACAGTAGCTGCCCAGCAGCATTGCTTAAAATAATACCAACGTTAGGGCGAAACCCATCGTCGTCGATCACCCTGTTCTCCTTCTTATTGTTAATATCTGTTGGTAAATCAAGGGTAAACTGTTGAATAACAGGGCTAGCCGTGAGAATAATAAACATCAAACTTTGCCGCAGGCTACTCATTAGCCTTAACACAAAACAAAGTAATTCAACTACCCTCAATAGCGCCTGTAGAAGCATCTATAGAGGGTTAGCAGGCCCCTAAAAACCAATCTGAAATCAATAAAATCTTAATAATCAATGTATTGTTCCATAAAAAACGTAACGACACCAATCTCTTAAGACACTATTGTGTAAATTTGTGCCGATGGCCGCTCCAATAGTGGCAGTTACATGCACGCAATAAATGACTAGCCTCCACAAATACACTAAAAGTGAAAATCTAGCAATAGTTGCCGCTAAACAAATCCCGCAGTATGCTAGGACTCACGTTATCGCGACCCTGTAATAATGGGTCTTTTTCAACCAACTTTTTAACAGCCAGAACACCTATGAAACTAGCCATTTTTGATCTCGACAATACACTTATTGCAGGTGACAGCGATTACACATGGGGCAATTTTTTAGTTGCCAAAGGCATTGTCGATGCAAACTATTACCAACAACAAAATGATCATTTTTACGCACAGTACCAACAGGGCACATTGAACATACACGACTACCAAGCGTTTGTTTTGACGCCGTTAACAACCATGAATGAGATAACTCGCAAACAACTTCTCGATGAATTTCTAGAGCATTACATCATCCCTATACGGCTAACTAAAGCAGACCAGCTACTGCAACAACATCGTGATCAAGGGCATACACTGATGATTATTACCGCGACTAATCGCTTTATTACTGAGCCTATTGCAGCCATGCTGAAGGTCGACCATCTACTGGCAACAGACCCTGAAATCATTGATGGTAACTTTACTGGAAAAATAAAAGGCACCCCCTGCTTTCAGGATGGTAAAGTTATTCGCCTGCAACAATGGATAGATCAGCAGCCGGCCCAGATCACCAACACCTACTTTTATAGCGACTCAATCAATGATGTACCACTATTGGAGTCTGTCGATAACCCTACAGCTGTCGACCCGGATGAACGCTTACGCACACACGCGCTGGCACAGCATTGGCCTATTATCAGTTTGCGACAGTAAAGTTGCACTGCTTGCAACACAAGGAGAAAACAGGCCGGGCATTATCGACGATTAAAATGCCGACTATAATAAATCAGCGATAATACTCACCTGAACACCGATGCAGGCAATAGTTGCACACGACAATGAATACCCAAAAAACGCGTACAACCTCATTCATTTATACACCGCTACTATTGCTAGTGCTCGCAATGCTGCTATCGGCATGCAGCCCAAAGACAAATACAACAGGCACGCCGCCCAGTGCAGATACCACCACACCAGCTCCAGCACTGGCCGATACCAGCGCTATTCAAGCAGAAAAAGTAACTTCCGCAATTTGGGATATCGCCTCACAACTCTTAGTCTTGCAAGCCCAACAGTTCTCTCTACTCGACAATGAGCTCACAGAGCTGGTTAAAAACCCCTCGCAACAACAACTACAAAGAGCTCAAGAGCAGTGGCACAATAGTTATCAGGTGTTTATGCAACTATCGCCCCTGCTGTATTTAAGCAGCAAATACCATCCTGAGTTGGCATCATTACGACAATGGCGCGCCACTATTGCCCCATGGCCAATACAACCCGGTTATATCGACTACTACGGTAATTATCGATATAGCGGTATCATACACGCCATTGCAATTCCATTGACCGCAACAGGCATTCGCCGCCAGCATGGGCTCACGCAAAAAGAAGATGTACTGCTTGGGCTACACGCTATTGAATATTTATTGTGGGGTGAAAAAGGGAGTCGTCTTTTTGATGATTTTAACGCCGTTATGCAGTTGCCCGATACCATTGCAGACCCAACAATAACCGTAGATGCACTACCCAATAACCGGCGCCGCCAGTTATTATTACTGCAAAGTAAACTACTATTGCAAGACAGCAAAAAACTACACCACCTATGGCAGCCAAAACAACCTATCGGTCTTGCCTTTTTGCAAATACCCGCCACACATCGGCTCACGGCCATCAACGAAAGTGTCAGCTATTTTTTGCAACAGTGGGCACTATTTTTAATAGCCGAAGATTCTGGCATATTAGAGAGTAACGAATCAATTAATGCCTATGCAGCACAGCGCCACATCGCCTTAGAAAAGGCAGTCGGCACAATAAAACGCATTTATTTTGATGCGCCAACACAACTTGCCACACTGCTGTTGCCACCAGAAATGCAAACCGCCCTAAAAAATACACTTGATATAGCACAGCAAGAGTTAATAAAGAATACTCAAGCCAGCCTAAATGACAGCAGCGCACAGCTATTGCAAGCTGTAACCCTACTCAGTAATAACGAGGAGCTTACAAGATGACGTTGGCACATGAGCATATAGTCAGCAAAAGTTATTTGCATTAATATGTTGAGCGTCTATGAAAAAAAAATATAACCCTTTAGCATTTTTTATCGCCAGAAATAAAAACTAAAACGACAAACACCGCGTATACAGTGTAACTGCTTTTTTATTCATCAATTATACACTACACTAAAACACAGAAGCCGGTTAATATTTAACCTCTTCATCAACACCGTAATACTGACACATGCCACCAGCAGTGTTGATTTGATATTAAATGATGATGGACTCACCTACGACGACAATACGGTAAGAGGAATAATAATAATGTCAGAATCTCTCATACACCTTGCCTACATCAGCCAAGCCACCACGCTTATGGACGACTCTCAGCTAGAGCGGCTACTTGAAAAAGCACGTGAAAATAATCTAGAAAAAGACATTACCGGAATGCTCTTATACTCTGACGGCGCCTTTTTGCAAATTATTGAAGGTACAGAGAATAACCTCAATGACACTTACGACATCATTGTGCAAGACAACAAACACCATCGCATTACACAGCTCTTCAAAAAACCTATTACAGAGAGAGATTTCGGCGACTGGACAATGGGCTACAGGCGACTCAGTAGTGATGATATTGGCGACATACCGGGAATGAATCATATTTTAGAGGGGACAGAATCACTGGAAGATTACATCTTATCCTCTAAAGACTCCGCTGCAACCACGTATAAAGTATTGTTGTTTTTCAAACGTGCAGCCTAATTCACCCCTACCAACCTGCGAGTTGGAACAGAGATCGCTATGGTCAATGATTCACCTGAACAACAGTCGCCACCGCCTCACGATACTAGCTATATTGTCGCTATTGGTGCTTCTGCTGGGGGAATAGAAGCGCTAGAACAGCTCATTCGCCATCTGCCAAACGATATTCCTGCGTGCTATATTATTGCACAACATCTTTCTCCCACACATCCAAGTATGCTAAGTGAATTAATCTCGCGTTATTCATCGTTAAAAACTGTTTTATTAAAACGTACACAGGTTCTACAGCCCTATACCATTTATATTACCCCACCGAATAAAGATGTCGAATATCGTGATGGCAGTATACGCCTGTTAAAAACATCCACGAATATCGGTGCCAATCCACTGATTAACCGCTTATTTTCTACACTAGGCGAGTCGGCAAAAGAGAAAAGTATTGGGGTCATTCTCTCCGGCACAGGAAGAGATGGGGCAAAAGGTTTAAAAGATATTGTTAACAATGGTGGCATGGCAATCATACAAGAGCCTGATACGGCTAAATATGATGGCATGCCTAAAGCCGCACTTTATTCTGTACCAGACCCCATACTATTGGCGCCCCAGGAAATGGGCGAACATATACGCAACATTTGCCTAAGTCTGCCCACTAAAATAGCACCGGTTATGCAATTCACTAAGGCTGCGGTTGATGCGTTAATGACTGTACTGACAAAGCAAAGCGGCATTAATATACGCGCGTTTAAAGAAGCAACGATCGAGCGCCGCCTGGTGCGCCGCTTTTCTATTCTAGGGATAAGAGACCCCGAAGAATATCTAGTCTTTGTGCAAAAAAATCCAGAAGAGGCAACACATTTTGCAGAATCCCTATCAATTGCAGTAACTGAATTTTTTCGCGACAAAGATATTTATAATAGCCTTAAAGCACTATTAGAATCCAAACTTAAAGAAAAGCACTTTAACAAACAAGCCTTTAGAATATGGGTAGCAGGCTGTGCCAGCGGTGAAGAAGCCTACAGCCTTGCAATCACGCTAGAAGAAGTTTACAAAACTCTGGGCATTGACAGTAACTACCAAATATTTGCGACTGACATCTCGGAAAAGCTGATTAACGAGTCGCGCAAAGGATTTTATGCCCCAGAAAATCTTAAGGGAATGGAGAGCTATATACTGGAGAATTACTTCGAGCAAAACACGGAATACTTCAGTATTCATCGGCGAATTCGCGATAAAATATTTTTCTCTATACACGATTTAATTAAAGACCCGCCATTTTCCAACATTGATCTTGTCAGCTGTCGCAATGTGTTGATTTACTTCCAGGAAGAAGCAAAGCAGTATGCCTTTCAATCTATTTATTACGCACTCAACGACGATGCACATTTATTGTTAGGTGCTAATGAATCGCTACGACCCGACCATACTTTTTTTGATGAATTTGATTCTAGCAATCGCATCTATTCTCGCAAAAAAGTTGAGGATGTCAGTCAAACCCAACGGCAATCATTTAAACTACCCGATTTAAATATTAAAGTACTTCGTCAAGCAGAAACTACCGTTGCACTGCCCATAGAAAACCAACTAAGCAAACTTATTTGCCGTGAAATAATACACCCTATTATATTAATAGATGACAAGTCCGATATCGTCTACACCCTAGGGGATATTTCATCTATCATTGATCTTAGTGGTGGGCCATTTGATCGCTCGTTACACAACACATTAAAAACAGAATATCGCCAAATTATCAATGCAATTATTAATCGTATTAAAAAGAAAGACACAGAAGACTATGACCCCGAAACGATGGTACACCATCGCAAAGACAAAGTAGTTTCACTCTCAGCCAGTAAATTTGATTCCAACCGGCCAGGATGGTTTTTACTAGAGTTCAGAACTGCCCCACCGTTAGCTGACAATACATTTCGAGATGACTCTGATGAGTTTCAAGAAAAAATATTTGCCACCATGGAAAACGAGCTTTCAACAACCAAAGTCAGTTTGCAGCTGGTTATTCAGGAGTTAGAAAATACCAACCAAGAATTTCAACGCTCTAACGAAGAACTACTCTCGGCCAATGAAGAGCTGATTGCAACCAACGAAGAGCTTCACTCAACCAATGAAGAATTATTAACCGTTAATGAAGAGCTTGAAAATAAAACCCAGCAACTACGCAATACGTCAACGTATTTAGAAAACATACAAAGCAGCATCGAACTACCTTTAATTGTAGTCAATAAAGATATGCGAGTACGTCGCTATGTCAATGCTGTACATAACCTGCTAAAGCATAAGCAAATAAAAGAAGGCGACTTAATAACAGCACTCGACTGGAAAACGTCGCTGCATAATTTATCAAAAAATATTCAGCGCGTAATGAAAACAGGCAGGCGCCACCGTAGCCCTGTCAGAATGGGCAACCGTCACTATCAACTTTATATTACCTGCTATCTTGAAGACAATAAAAAACAACAAGGTGCTATTATTTACTTTACTGATGTCACAGAGCTCGTGACTACACAACGGCAACTTAAAGAAGAACAAGAACGCGCCCATGTGACACTTGAATCAATTGCCGATGGCGTTATTCGATTAAACTCCATGATGGAAATCGATTACATCAACCCGGTTGCAGAAAAGCTATCTGGCTGGCAAGAAAGAGATGCTATCGGCAAAAATGCCTATGGCGTTTTAAAAATGTTTGAAGAAGATAGCAGCGAATCGATTAGAAACATTTTTGAAAACAAAGAAAAAACAAAAATTCTTATCTGCCGTCTGATCAACCGCCAAAATGATGAGTACCTCATTGAATACACCTGCTCGCCGCTGGTCGATGAAGAAGGCCAGCATATAGGCTCGCTCTTTGTATTTCGCGATGTCTCAGAGCGGCGCGCAGCTATGAAGAAAATTATTTGGCAAAGCTCGCACGACCCGCTAACAGGGCTTGTGAATCGCAATGAAATTGAATTGCGTTTAGAAAAAAGTCTAATTTCAGCTAAGAGCAAGAATACTCAAAGTACGTTTATGTACTTGGATTTAGATCAATTTAAAATTGTTAACGATACCTGTGGGCATTTGGCCGGCGATGAATTATTGCGCCGCATCACCCAACAAATACATCATCAACTACGCTCTCGCGATACATTAGCACGACTTGGCGGTGATGAGTTTGGTGTATTGTTAGAAAACTGCCCTATTGAAAACGCCAATATGATTGCACAAAAAATCCGTGACAGCGTTGTTCAGTATCGCTTTGTATGGGATGAAAAACTATTTAAAGTGGGCGTATGCATTGGTATTGTCAGCATTAACAAATACTCCAGCAGTGTCTCACAATTATTTAGAGATGCCGACTCTGCTTGCTATGCAGCCAAAAGCAATGGTGGCAATAGCATTCAAATCCACATGGAAAATGACGAGCAGCTCAACCAACAACGACAACAAATGTCGGTAATTGCTGACATTAATGATGCGCTAGAAAACAACCGCTTTAGATTATATTATCAACCTATTTACGACGCCCAAAACAACAGTATCAGTCATTGGGAAGTGTTACTGCGCATGATCAATCGGCGCTCAGAGTTTCTGCTGCCCAACAAATTTCTAGCCGCCTCAGAACGTTTTGGATTAATCAAACAAATTGATGAATGGGTCGTTGAAAACACCTTTGACCAATTACTTAAAATTCACAGTATCAGCAGTAACAAACCGAAGCTTGCCATTAATCTTTCCGCTAGCACGCTAGCAGATAGTGCGGCAAAAGATCATATTATTGAATTATTAAATCAAAACAAAGGCCTGCATGGCAATTTGATTTTTGAAATAACAGAAACCTCGGCACTGTCTAACATCAAAGTCGTTAATGAATTTATTGAAGAATTGCGTGGCTTTGGCTGCATCTGTGCACTCGATGATTTCGGCACTGGTGTTAGTACTTATTCTTACTTAAATAATCTTAACATCGATATGATTAAAATTGATGGGGAGTTTATTCATGACATTACCGAAAATAAAATCAACCGGGAGATTGTTAAATCAATTGTCCATATATCCAAGATGATGGATATAACAACAGTCGCCGAAAAAATAGAAAATAAAGAAGCAGATAATTACTTATGCAGTATCGGCATTGATCTGCGCCAAGGGTTTTATTTAGGCCGCCCAGTACCAGCAGAGGAATTCGTCTCAGCAGTACTTAACAATCATCTATTACTCAACAATACACAAGAGCGAGAGCCCACCGAAGAAAGAAGTATCATCGCGAAGGCAGCGACTTCTTCCTCCGGCAAATAGCAGTCACTTATCGATACTGACTAGTCCTCAATGGCTGCACTATAGCCATCAGCAGAAAGTGCGCTATCTAATTCTGACAAATCGGAAGGTTTGATTTTAAAGAACCAGCCGTCGTCATAGGGGGAGCTATTAACGATTTCAGGCTCATCCTCAAGCGATTCATTAATGGCAAAGACTTCACCAGAGACTGGCGCATAGATATCTGATGCCGCTTTAACCGACTCAACCACTGCCACCTGCTCGCCCGCAGCAATAACGGTATTGATCTCGGGGGTTTCAACATACACAATATCACCTAGGCTATCCTGTGCATGATCGGTAATGCCGATGGTAACGGTTCCATCTTCTTCAACACGTGCCCATTCATGGCTTGATAAATATTTAAGTTCGCTACGTACTTCACTCATGCTAGTATCCTCTAAGACGCATTATTCTAAATTGATAAAATAGTTAACAAATGGGGTTCATTAATCGATAAGTGAGCGGCCATTGCGCACAAAACAAGGCTTCACTACATTTACGCGAATACGTTTATGACGAATTTCAACGTCACAGTAATCGCCAATACCAGCAGGCACTCTCGCCATAGCGATACTCTTTCCCAGAGTGGGTGAAAATGTACCACTGGTAATTTCACCACGGCCAGCTGATGCTCCCGGTAAAACAACGGATTGACCTGCACGCAACACACCTTTTGCCTCCATCACTAACCCAACCAACTGGGTATCTACCCCTGCGCTGCGCTGGGACTCTATCGCGCTTCGGCCAATAAAATCACGCGTTTCAGGCGCCCATGCAATAGTCCATGCCATATTGGCAACTAAAGGTGATACTGTTTCATCCATTTCGTGGCCATATAGATTCATACCGGCCTCCAGGCGCAGCGTATCACGAGCCCCCAACCCACAGGGCACCACACCATTGGCAAATAGTGCCTCCCACAATACGACGGCTTGAGACGATGGCAATATAATCTCTAACCCGTCTTCTCCGGTATAGCCTGTACGGGCAAAAAATACCTCATCAACCGTTGCGCTGAAAAATACATCACACTGTGCAATGACAGCAGCAGCGGCAGTATCCACGACCTGTTTAACCCGTTCAATAGCTTGGGGGCCTTGCACAGCAATCATCGCAAGCTCATCGCGCTCGCGGATCACCACATCAAAACCGCTGCTGTGTTGTTGTAGCCAGCTAAGGTCTTGCGCTCTTGTCGCACAGTTTACAACCGTACGATAGCCATGCTCGGTGCGATACACAATAAGGTCATCAAGCACACCACCATGTTCGTTAAGCATTGCACTATAAAGCGCTTTGCCCGGCACTTGCGCAATACGAGCCACATCGTTAGCGAGTAATTTTTGTAGATAAACCGTCGCATCATCACCGGTAATATCAACCACGGTCATATGTGATACATCAAACATACCGGCGGCTTGCCTTACTGCATGGTGCTCTTGCAGTTGCGAGCCATAGTTAATCGGCATATCCCAATTAGAGAAGTCCACTAATTTGGCGTTATTATCACAATGCCACTGGTGTAATGCTGTTTTGTTGCCCATAGCTATCGACCTATTGTCATCGCAGGTGCCCGAGAGGCAAACCACTAAAAACGCATTTTAGCGGGTTTAGGTCACAGATAAAACCAGCTTAACAGCTATGTACTAACTTGAGCGGGAAAACATGACCAGATGATCTAAATCTAAAGTGATTCCAATATGCTCACCCAAGGCATGATTATGATGCGATGACGCAAAACAAAACAACCGCTGCTTAGAAGGCAATTCAATACGGTATAAAAAGTGAGAGCCACGAAAGCGCTTGGCAATAATTTCACCGGTAACACGGCTTTCATCATCGTGAAGCAAATCATCAGGGCGAACCAAGACCTCAACCGATTGGCTCGCAGCAAAGTGGTGAGGTTCGGGTGAGCGCAGTACACCTAATGCCGTCTGCACTGAGAAACTATCTATAACTATACCGCTTAAAAAATCACCTTCACCGACAAAGTCAGCAACAAAGGGGGTTTCAGGGCAGTGGTACACATTATAAGCCGTATCGTTTTGTAGAATACGCCCCTCACACATAACCGCTACCTGGTCGGCCATCGTAAACGCCTCCATTTGATTATGCGTCACTAGTAATGCACTCATCTCCTCTTGTAAAAGCATCTCGCGCACCTCAGGCACTAGTGCTTCAGACAAGGAGGCATCGAGCCCTGAAAAAGGCTCATCTAACAATAACAGCTTTGGCCTTGGTGCCATCGCGCGCGCGAGCGCAATGCGCTGTTGCTGACCGCCCGATAATGCATGTGGGTAGCGCTTTTCCATGCCCGGCAGCCCCACAAGAGACAACAGCGCCTGAATGCGTGCAACTTTCTGTGCTTGTGGCCAGCCACGCAAACCAAACGCAATATTCTCCTCGACATTTAAATGAGGAAACAGCGCCAGATCTTGAAAAACCATCCCGATCTTACGCTTCTCTGGTGGCAGTGTGCTATTGGTTGATGACAGTAGCTGGCCTGCCATCGCAATCTCGCCACCCATGACAGGCTCAAAGCCGGCAATAGCTCGCAAAAGTGTCGATTTACCGCAACCACTTGGCCCCAACAGGCAACCAATTTGCCCATTGCCCAAGGTCATGTGTATATCGCTAACCACCACTGCACCGTCATAGCCAACAGACACATTGTTTAAGGATAAATGGACCAGTTCAACGGTTTTTTTCGTCGCTGTTTTTGTCATTATGCTAACCCTTATGGAGACTAGTGCGCTCATTCATTGTCAAGGATATAGAGCGGCTCAGTAAAATGACAGGCACCAGCCCGACTAAAACAATCAACAGTGATGCCGGTGCAGCATCAGCCAGGCGCTCATCGGAGGCCAACTCATGCGCCCTTACAGCGAGAGTATTGAAGTTAAAAGGGCGTAAAATCAATGTTGCAGGCAACTCTTTAAGCGTATCGACAAAAACAATCAAAAATGCAGTGAGTATTGAGCCTTTCATCAAAGGCAGATAAATTTTGTACAACACTTGCAGTGGGCGATCACCCAGTAATCGTGCAGCATTATCGATATTGGGTTTTATTTTCTGCATACCACTTTCTACAGCACCAAAAGACACCGCAAGAAAACGCACGGTATAAGCAAAGACTAACGCAACTAATGTACCTGAAAAAACCAAACCAATATCAGCACTGAACCACTGGCGAGCCCATGCGATCAAGGTATGATCCAACCAGGTTAAGGGGATAATAATGCCAATGGCAATAATAGTGCCGGGTAAAGCATAACCCATCGACGCGGTGGCAACAGCGCCGTTAACCATAGGTTTAGGATGCAAGCGCTTAGCATAGGCCAGCAATGTTGCAAGAACAACCGCTAGCAGCGCCGTTATACACGCTAAATAAAAAGAATTCCAGATAAGGCCAATAAACTCACGATCTATCTCGGCCTCAGCTAAACTCCAATACCCCAACTGAAGCGCCGGCACAATAAAGCCAAGAAGCAATGGCAATAAACAGATACCAAAAGCTAACCAGCCTTTAATGCCGGATAAAACAACTAATGTCGCAGGCCGACCTTTGGCAACATAATAGCGCGAGCGACGGCGAGAATAGCGCTCAAGTACAATCAGTAACACCACAAAACTTAGTAGCATGGCCGCTAACTGTGCAGCAGCAGCGGTATCGCCAAAGCCATAAAATGTACGAAATATACCTGTCGTAAACGTGCTGATGCCAAAGTATTGCACAGTGCCGTAATCAGCCAGAGTCTCCATTAGCGCTAAGGTCAGGCCCGCTATAATAGCGGGTCGAGCCATCGGTAGCGACAACACCAGCAAACCCTGAAAGCGACTATAACCCAGTGTGCGCCCGGCCTCTAAAATACTCGCCGAGCGCTCAAGCAATGCAGCGCGTGTCAACAGATACACATACGGGTAGAGAACCAAGGTCAACATCACAATGGCACCGGGCAGTGAGCGGATATTAAAAAACCAATAGTCACCATACGCCCACCCCATCTGCTCTCGCAATAGCGTTTGCAGCGGGCCTGCTGCATCGAGCATACCCGTATAGGTATAGGCAATAATATACGCCGGGACAGCCAGTGGCAGCAACAGTGCCCAAGAAAACAGCCAGCGCCCCGGAAAGTCACAAATACTCGTCAGCCATGCGGTAGGCACACCGAGCAATAAGACCCCCACACTCACACCGAGCATTAATAGCAGGGAGTTAATGACATAATCAGCCAGCACTGTCTCGTACAAATGCTGCCATACATCCAGCGAGCCTGAAAAAACAAACCCCACAATCACCAGCACAGGCAAAGCCAGTACAGCAGCAATTAACACAGATGATGCACCTAGCCAGCTTACATGACGCATAGAGACTCAACAGATTAAAACCATAAAAAAACGCCCATTGAGGGCGTTATATAGGTGTTAGTGTACTAAAATATCATCGTGTAGTCATTTTACCAGCGTAACATTTTGCCACTGTTTGATTACTTCCAGCCGGCGCGATCCATTAACTCAACCGCAGCACGGTTATTTTCACCTAACAATCCAAGGGAAATACTATCTTGCTTAAAGTCGCCCCACGCATTTAACGTAGATGACACCTCTACATCATTCACCACTGGGTATTCATTATTGACCGCTGAATACCACACCTGAGCCTCTGGTGATGCGAGAAATTCGATCAATGCAACCGCGCGTTGCTTATTCTTAGCATGGGCAGTGACACCGGCACCGCTGACATTAACATGCACACCACGGTCATTTTGGTTTGGCCAAAACAAGCCTATTTTTTGTGTTAACTGCCTCTCGCCCGAGCGGCGGCTATTCATCAAGCGGCCAAAGTAATAGGTATTTGCAATAGTGACATCGCATACGCCAGCAGCCAGTGCTTTCAATTGATCAACATCGCCACCAGCAGGCGGTTTGGCTAAATTGTTGACCAATGCTGCCACCCAACGCTGAGTATTTTTAACCCCTGTTGCCTCCATCATCGAAGCCACTAGTGACTGATTGTACACATTATTTGAAGAGCGCATGCAAATACGCCCGCCCCATTGCTTATCAGCCAGTGCCTCATAGGTTGATAGCTCCTCTGGCTTAACACGACCTTTCGCGTAAAAAATGGGTCGCGCCCGCTGCGATAAGCCAAACCAGTGATTATCCTTATCGCGCAAGTGAACAGGAATCACAGCCGTTAATAGATCACTGTTAATTGGCTGCAATACACCGGCCTGCTTCGCACGGTAAAGCCTGCCTGCATCAACAGTAATAAACACATCCGCAGGACTTGCTTTACCTTCAAGCCGCAACCGGGTTAATAGTGCATCAGCTTTACCGGTAATTAAATTAGTTTTAATGCCTGTCTTTTCGGTGAACGTTGTCAAGATAGGTTTAATTAATGCTTCTTTGCGCGCAGAATAAATATTGACCTGTTCAGCGACTGAAATGCCAGCCCCCAGTAAGCCTGCAAAAAAACACACCGAAGTCGCAACCCATTTACTCTTTTGCTTTGCCCAATACATCATTTTGGTACCTTATTAATAGTAGGTGTTCTAAAGCCTATACGCTGCTCTCGCCACAAACGGCAGCACCGCGTTAATCGAAAAATTGCCTGTTTAATACAGCCAGCACTCTCAACAAAAGGCACAATGTAAGCTGACCATAAACTGTGAGAAACCTCTGTTGCAGAAGCGTCGAGGCCAAAGCGTAGTGTCTGCTGTTTCTGTGAAAAGTGATGACTACCAAAAAGTCTGTCCCAAACGGACAATACCACGCCGAAATTTTTATCGTAATGACACGCATCAACTGAGTGATGAATCTGATGCTGCGCAGGTGACATAAAAATCAGCTCTAATGAGCGACTATAGTGAATAGCAACATGAGAGTGCCGCAAATTAGAACCGACCAAGTTAAATATAAAGATAACAACATTAGCGCCCAGCACAGTCATAATATCCGCGCGATCACCCAGAAAAAAAACCAGCGCGCCAATCACCACACCCTGAACACAACTGCTGCGCAGTACAAAAATAATAGCCTCGACAGGATGTGTGCGAAAAATAGTGAGCGGTGTTAATACTGTGGCACTGTGATGCACTTTATGAAAAGCCCACAGCCATGGCCAGCGGTGCATTAAACGATGAGTAAAGAATCGAAAAAAATCATCCAATAAAAAATAAATAGTCGTAAACAGCAGTGCAATAACCCAATCAGGGGCCTCAGCCAACACAATTGTTCGCTGCCCAAACAACTCATAACAACCATAAAAAATCGCACTAGCTAACGTGAGCTGCGCTAATAACATTGGTGACAATAGCAACATTAGCGCTTTATTGATCACCAACAGAAGATAATCTAATTTGGCTGAAGAAGAGAGCCAAATAGCGGGAGAAAACAGCAGCGCCAACGCATCACGAAAACTACGACGCTGATAAAAGCATACCCAGGAAACAGCAATAAATACTGCTAACAATAAATAACCCACGAAGACACGCTTGCGTGGGTCAATAAATGTAGCCGTCATCTCGGCTATGTAATCTGTAAACATTACGCCTTGTATGCGCCAACTAAATAGCTACAGCGATATAAATCACTCTTTAGCAGCGCAACCACAATTGAATAAGTTAGTCGTTTTCAGCGTGCTTACCAGAGCCCAGTTTTGTAGCTAGGCTACCCAGGCTTTCTAGCGCATCATTGTTGCGGGCAACTACGCCAAATTCATCAACCATAAGTTTTTGCACTTTTAACATATGCAGCATATAGCCCTCTAGTGACTCTGAAGGCCCCTGTACATAAACGCCAGTTGAATCTATATCATTAACTTGTGTATTACCCAATAATACGGGGCTAAAACCAACCAAACGATTTAATTTAACCGCCACACCACCCAGATTTTTATTGCCGGTTTGCAACGCTAACGAAAAGCCTTTCATCTCGCCCCAATGTTTTGCATATTGACGAAAAATAGCATTAGCATCGCCATTATTTTCAACCGTTGCCTTTAGCTTTTGTAAATCTTTATAGGTTGAACCGGCATACTTAAAGACCGCCTCAGCAATGACCTTTTCCCAATTTGTTGCAATAACTGCCGCGTAGTCTTTTAGTCGTGTACGCTGCTCTTGTGTCAACGCAGCGCCTTTTGCATTAGTAATTAAACGGCGGCCATCAACAAAGGCACGTGTAATATTATGCAAGTATTGTGTTTTACCTGACTTATCAAAACCAGCGGCATAATAGGCGTGAGCAAAACTCATTTCTGTGACAACATCAACCACACCATCACCATTGTGATCTGCTTTGGCAAATGCTGCGGGTTTCTTTTTAGCAATGTTATACACATCGCTCGCACTGAGCGCTAATGTATGTGCCGGTGCACCAAAATAACCAAATGCCTCATCCCATACGTGCTCTTTGCCAGTATAGGCGGCCCCTTCTTTATAGGGTTTGTCGTTAGGTTTAGTGCCTGCGGCTAGTTTTTCATCTAGATAATTATCAACGGCCTGATTATAAAAAACAGCACCCATTATAAATTTAGAAATAAGCTGAGGGTAATCGTAACCGGTTAATGGGTCATAGCCTTTATTTGCAACCGATGCCTTTGCGATCATAAACTCAAGCATTTCCGGGCCAGTCATATTACCAGGCCAACCTGAAATCACGCCGCCGTAGACCTTACCGGCTAAATTCTTACCGCCTGAAACTGCATCAATTTCTGATTGCTTAATGACAAACGAGCCTTTTGTCGTTGGGTCAATAATCGCGCGGCCAGTCTCTTTACCTGCATAGTAGCTCATCATTTGTGCTTGTAAGGCAGGATTGGCTTCACCATTACCTTTAGCCGCCAACTTTTTTAACGAATTATGCAATAAATGACGTGCAATTTGACCAGTGTACTTTTCAGAGGTTGTGGCTTTACCCTTATAACCGTGAACAGTAACAGGGAAATCAGCATAGCGATTATCGGCATGGGTCATCGCACTGAAAGTGAATGCGCTAACACTAGTAAACAATACCGCTGGAATAATTTTCTGAAGTTTCATACAGTGACCTTTTATCAACTAAATAAGCAGAGACACAATACCGGTTGTGGACATCAAAAGTGCTTATAAAAAGCCAGCCTAACCTTGGTAAAATGATCGTTGAAGATTATCATGGCGCCAAACGTAACGCAAGTGATAGGGATTATCATTTACGAGTGGTTAATATTAACGCAAGTAGTGAAATACAGCTATAGGTATGAGTAAAGAAGGACAAATGAAGACACAAGAGTACGCTAAAAAAACGGCACCACCCAGACAAAGGGAGGAACGACCATGAGGTGGAGTTATCAAAACCCTATCTCCAGATGGTACCGTTACTAGCAATCAAAATTAGCGACTTGCGATAATGTTAACGATTATCATTTGCAAAAGCAATAGCATTATCATCATTTATTTAAAAAAGTCGTGAAAAATAACAAAAACCTCAACCACCGTTACGATTCACAATCGCTTACAATATCTGAGCCTTAATTCTGCGGATCCCTTATGCCAATCACCACCCCGACAAAACATATCGATGATCATCACTTTGCCAGGCAGGTACTCAACTGGTTTGATAAACATGGCCGCAAGCATCTCCCGTGGCAACAGCAGCGAACCCCCTACCGAGTATGGGTATCTGAAATCATGTTGCAGCAGACCCAAGTTGCGACGGTAATCCCTTACTTTGAACGTTTTATGGCACGATTCCCTGATGTTGAAGCTCTTGCTCGCGCCACACAAGATGATGTACTGCATTTATGGACCGGGCTTGGGTACTATGCTCGGGGCCGCAACTTACATAAATGTGCGCAATCTATTGTTGATCAACACAACGGCGTATTCCCAGACACCGTTGAAGCCCTTAGTGACTTGCCCGGTATTGGACGCTCAACCGCAGGCGCTATTCTCAGCTTATCGATGGGTAAACGCGCGACAATACTCGATGGCAATGTTAAACGTGTGCTGGCTCGTGCATATGCAGTTGCTGGCTGGCCGGGTAAAACCGCCGTTGCCGCTACGCTTTGGCACCACGCCGAGGCGCTAACCCCCACAGAACGTTGCTCGGATTACACTCAAGCCATGATGGACCTAGGTGCAACACTGTGTACTCGCAGTAAGCCGCGCTGTAGCGAATGCCCACTACAAATACAGTGCATAAGCTTTAACAACGGTAACCCAGCCGACTACCCTGGCAAAAAGCCGAAGAAAGTCCTGCCCATTAAAGCCACGCAGCTACTAATGCTACAAAGCCCTGCGGGTGATATCTTTTTAGAGCAGCGCCCCCCACAGGGCATTTGGGGCGGCCTGTGGAGCTTTCCTGAACTTGATATTGATACAGACCCAGTCGCCTATTGTGCCAGCCGCTATGGTGGTATTGCGCAGCATGAGCAGTGGCCCCGCTACAGGCACACCTTCAGCCACTACCATCTGGATATCCAGCCGGTGATGCTCACACTGACCGCCCTGCCCTTATCTATTCGCGCCGACGACCAGCAGCGCTGGTTTGATCAGGCAGCTTTAAACACTATTGGACTTGCAGCACCGGTTAAAAAACTACTGCAAACCCTGCAACAACCGGCGTTATTTAGCGAATAACGTTGTTTCGCCCCACAAAGCTCTGGTATAACAGGGCTATTAACCATGGAATTTACATTATGTCTCGCACTGTTTTTTGCAAAAAATATCAACAAGAGCTTGAAGGCCTCGCTGTAGCGCCACTGCCTGGCGCTAAAGGCCAAGAGATATTCGATACTATCTCCCAAAAAGCTTGGCATGAATGGATGCAGCATCAAACTATGCTCATCAACGAAAAGCACCTCAACACAATGGATCTCACCGACAGAACCTATTTAAAGGAACAAATGGACAAATTTTTCGCCGGCGATGACTACGATCAAGCTGATGGATACGTTCCACCTAGCGAATAGTTGCATTTATCCCTATTTACTCTTGACTCCTAACGCTAGAGCGGGTTTAATACGCGCCTCGCGTTAGAGCACGATTAGCTACAACACCGTGCAACAGGTTGTTTTACAACCTAAAACGCAAAATAAGTGCCTTATCCATGCCCGGATAGCTCAGTCGGTAGAGCAGAGGATTGAAAATCCTCGTGTCGGTGGTTCGATTCCGCCTCCGGGCACCATTTTCCCTGCGTTAACAACCCGGCTCTACAATATAAACGGGGGATGGACATTTATCGCACTCGGTTGATAATACCGTCCCAGCCACAATGGGCCAAGACTCTTAATCGATAATTTTCAAAATTTCTAAAGCCATAAGCTCGCCT
>Ga0193963_1000096_pt1 | contig 42459 bp, 57 predicted proteins | sample FB_6_MG_FD_140359 | JGI IMG/M metagenome (GOLD analysis project Ga0193963, IMG submission 140359) | Microbial mat bacterial communities from the Broadkill River, Lewes, Delaware, United States - FB_6_MG | ecosystem: Environmental > Aquatic > Freshwater > River > Microbial mats | place: USA...
GTTTCATAAGTTGGTGTTGTTAGTTCTGGATAGGCGGCCACTACTGATTCCCATGTTGTACCAATGTATGTATTTACCATGCCAACATAGGCCACCGCATTAGGACCAAACTGATCACCACAATCACATGTTTCATCTAACCAACCTACTAAGTTGTCCTCTTCAATGCGAGACTTTACTATTACTTTTTCATCATCTTTGTACAAAGGAAATGAATTAATGTTTGACCCTAATGGTAAGTAATCGTTATCTGGCATAACAAGAATAGTATGATTAGCATATTGCTCAGGAGCTACTACGAAATAAATATCCATGCTTATGTCCACTGTGGTTTGTCTGATATTTTTAAAGATCCTGTTTTAATCCACCCTGCGTTGATCGTGTTTCCGTAAAAGAATTTCAGGTCTTCGGTTCCCCATGATCCAACAAACGGCTGCTTCACTCCGGCCACACCATCGACAGTGAGCAGTAGCCCTGTTGTATCAAAGTCAAGCACAAGATCTACCTCATCACCAACAGCCAGTGTTTTAGCCACAGCGTCTGTATTCGTGCCGTCTGTTGATGTAAACCCTGATACTGTGGTGTAGTTAACAACACTTGATCCAGTGTTGTTGCATGTTAGGATATTAAAGTTGTTCGAGCTGTCGACATTACTCACAAACGTAAATTCAATATGACCCTCTGCATCAGGGCCTTGCAGTATTTGTTTAAGCCCAGTAAGTGATGGATCGTCAAGGTCAAAGCTTGTTGCGCCTGTTTCTGAGACGATGCTTGTAAACCCTGTATTATCGCTATCGACATGTGGTAACTTACTAACCACGCCACTGCCATAATTTAGCAGACTTACTTGGCATATCTCAAACCATTTATCAGGATCGTCATAAGGCATAGCAATGTCGTAATAAACCTGAGAATTAACTCCAGCACCTGTCAGCACATCTGCATGAATAAAAACCTCGTACCAACCATCCCTGTAATCCGACATACCTCCATCAAGTCCTGCGTCTTTGGTATAAGACCCGTCTGTTAGGTCTATGAATATTGAGACGATAGACCCGTCTTTACGCTTAATCCTCCACCGGAAATCAGGAATCGTGCCCCTTACTAAATAACGAACGCCGACAGTGTCATTGTCTGCTATTGGTATATTTTGGTATCCGCCATTAGCCACAGAAACTGCTGAATTTGGTGTAAAACGGTATATGTTAGTGCCTTGGTGTGGTCCCTCATCAGTAACAACACACTCAAAGTTTATCCAGTTATTAACAGCAAACGTTGCCGCCCTACGCTGGTATTGTGTAAAAGGAGGACATCCCCTTAATCCTTTATCCTCAACAGGAGCTTCATTCACAGCAAACTCAGTAACAACATCATTTACAATACCATAACGCACACCTGGAATAGACACAGAAAAATTAGTGCCGGAAACAATATCACCCTTATCTCCCATTACAAACAATAAACTATACAGCTCATAATAAGTTGTTGCGTCCAATCCCTGTTGATCCACAACCAATGCCCAAAGATCTTCTAAAGCTCCATTGTACACACCATCAGGACCTCCACCTAAATCACCCGCCAAATCAAAAGCTAAAGACTCGGCCGAAGTGGTTATTTTAGTTTGAAGCCAAGACCATTCTAAATAATCCAAGTCAGACTGAAACCCTAAATCAGCAACATAATAATGCCACTTCATATCTTCCAAAGCACCAGCATAGCCTAAATCACGCAAGTGCTGAAAAAGAACATCCGTATTAAAACCCCCACCCCACATAATATACCTTTCTATGTTACCTGACCATCAGGAGTTCGTTTGGATCTAATTTCGTTGTCCTCACCAGTCTCTTCTACTTTTAAATAGATAGTGTGTGTTTCATTATACGGTGTGTAAAGCTTATAGCTTCCTCCAACCAATGCCGATGATGTAGTAGTGTCGACTATAATACCTGTGGAGTCCTGCACGAGATATAACTCCCAAGACTGCGGCAATGAGTTAAACGTAACATCACCTTCATAGTAATAGGGTTCTGGTGTGCCTACTCTGTCAATGTACCCTACTTTTTCCGAGGAGCAAACATAGTCACAGAAGACGAAATTATCAAAAAGCACATTGCCTCCACCAATGGTTCCGCTGTAGGCAAAATTTCCACTTGCTATGTATGTTCTTTCTCTACTTATATTCTCAGGGTAATAAATATTGCTAGAGTTAATAATCGCTCCATTTTCATATTTAATTATATCCCCATTACTTGCATGCGTTATTGTTTCTGTAATGGCTTGCCCTAAGACAACAGTGTTCCCCGCGATTAAATAAGCCCCAGACGACGAATCCCTTATAACATAATTGGATGCACCAGTACTATAGGATAGGTATATAGACGATGTACCAATATCAGCAGTGTTGTAGGCATGAAAGTTCCTTGCGGAGCTGTAATTCTTACCCCACTTAGACCAACTAAAACCTATTGTATAGCCATCAGTAACGCCGTTAAAAAGGTCAGGCATACTTATGATTGCCCCTGCTCCTATAACCGACAGGTATGGGAGATTGCTATTAGGAACAGAAATCAATGTTGCGTTATTACCATTCCCACTAAGATCTATTAGCGTTGTTCCACTCACATCCCGTGCTGTGTAGTGTGCAATTACTGTCATGAACTCTCCATAATACTGCCCAAAGCTTCCTCAATACGAGCCATGTCCTCTTTAGTGTCGGCCGCTTCTTTTGCCGCATCTTTTGCCGCTTTACTACGTTTTGCCTTGGTTTGTTTTTCCTCATAGGCTGATGTGGCAATGAATTTATTAGCAGCGTCCGAATCAGATTCAACCAACTTCTTAATGGCGGCGGCTCTTTGCTTGGCTTGTATTTCCTGCACCATTAGTTCAACCCTGTCAGAAAACTTCTTCAATCCTAAACAAACATTCCAAGTGGACCATCTTTGAGACTTAGGCACATGTGTTAGTAAAGATAAAGCAGCCTCATATCCAGTTATATCCCCCAACTCAACAAACTGTTCGTGGAACTGGTCAATATCATAAATAGAATTAGAATCAAAGAACAAACTGCCAGCGCCTCTTGGTCGTCCCCCCTTATTTTTAGTCATGCTTTTCCTCAGTGATTGATTAGATAATTTTTAGTTAGATAATTTTTAGTAGCAGCTATTACAAAAAAAAATGGTTAGATAATTTTTAACGGAGGGTCAACATATATGTACAACCCCCTTATCCCCCCTTAGCCCCCTCTAAAATAATTCTTTGTCTGACCATACAATTAATTAAAACAAGTAGTTATCTACTTTTAGGGGGCGTAGCGGATTAGTCAAACAATCACACACCAATACAGTGTCCGTCATATTTAACATATACACTTATCTTTATATATAGTTAAGCTCTCCTGCAAAATAATCCTTGACAGTCTGAAAACAACCTGTTACTTTAAGCCAAAACAACAACAAAAGGAGAACAAAACTGTGACATCTTAATTGATCTGGGCATTGCAACACAGGCCGAACTGGAACTCGTTTCTGCCATCAACGGGCATAGTGTCGAAACGCTTGACGATGTGCTTTATGCTCGGACAGCTTACAGATCATTGGAACAAATACAGCGGATACATTACGGTCTTTAAACAGGAGAATGAATCATGAAAGCAACGCCTATCTTGTTACTCATCGGCACCATATTAACAGCAATTATTTGTTATTCCTGGGACAGACAAGAGAGCACAACCAACCATCAACTAATGAAGTCAACTCACTACATTGAATCTTTGGAGGAATAACCATGAACAATCCAGAATACGCAGCTGCAAAGCATATCCTTAGCAAAACAGAGGACAGGAAGTACATGCGGTTTTTAAAAGTTTTTAACGGCCAGGCCATTGCAACTAATGGTAAGGTGTTGCTTGCCTTTAACACATCGTTAACCAACGGTTTTTATTTCCCCACCATAATAACAAAGAAACAAACAACCTGGGAAAAGGTAGATACTGATCTTGACTATCCAGAGTATGAGAGCTTACTACCATCAAATGTAGGTGAATTATTATTAGATGGCATACACCCAGAACATATAACAGCTAAAATAGCTATTGAATCTGGTGTGGCATTAAGCAGCGAATGGGTAAAAATATATAAATGCTTAGAGATTACCAGCTACGCATGTACCTCTAATAAACACCCAGTTATTTTCTTTGGTGGTTGTTTTACTCTTGTAGTTATGCCTTTTGTGTTATAGTGCTTATTCCCTTCCGCCAAAGTACCGGCGGAAACACTTTAAAACAAAAAGAAAAAAAAAGGAGAAAAAAAAAGAAAAAAGATAAAGCGAATGAAATGAGTTTTAGATTTTTTCTTTTGATAGTTAGTTGGGAGTGATAAGAAGAGAACACCGAATAGGTCGTTCACTTCGTTCACTCCCTTATAGTATATATATGTGTATTATTTAAGGGTTTGTCAAGGGCAGTATTTTCATTTATTTTATAACCTGTTAATATTGTTCAATAACTTTTTTTATTTATTTTCATCTTGCCAAGAGCTTAAGTGTGATATACTATGAGTTATTACTATTAAGGAGGAACTAGCATGATCTACAAAAAACTAAACGAATTTGAATTTATCCAAGCATTTGAATCTATGGGCCGAGGTGATCAGTTTTCAACACGAGCTTTAACTTATTTATACGACTATCTGAACGAGTTTGATAATTATGAGCTTGATGTAATTGCCATCTGTTGTGAGTTTGTAGAGTACAAAGGTATTGCCGAGTACTGTGAGAAGTGCAATGTTGACCCTGACTTTGCTGGGGAGGAGTTACAAGCCAACACATTATTAGTATGTTTCGATGATGACTGCGTGTTGTTTGCTAATTATTAAAAAGAAGGGGTATCACGACGTGAAGATTTTAATTAAAGTGCATGGTGGTGCGGTGCTTAATGGTAAAAAAGAAGCACTTGATTTTTTAAATAAAACATTGCATTCTGAAATTGAATTTATGTTGACACGCTTTCGTGAGTATGGCTTTGACATTGAAAAAGTAAAAGGTAAAATGGAGACCATTTGCGATATTGCAGACATACACAAAAATATTGAAAATATTAAAAATGATAATTTTACAGTATCTATTGTAACAGACATCGGTGAACATTTCGATTGTCCACATGATGCACTATCACATTTAAAAAATAGGTGCGATTTGTTAGTTTCAGAACTTTCTGATTTAGTGATGGACACAAGCGCAAAAGCAATTGGCAGGGGACTTAACAAAAACTTAGGTCTTATAAAAAATATTGCAAAAGTTTGTGAAGAGGTAGACGAATTACAGACGCTTATTAACAATTTAAAATAAGGTGACTAAAAAGAAAGGACACGTTACCGTGAAAAAAGAAACAAAAATTATCACCCCATTGAAAGCTATTAAAGAAAAATGTCTTGAGTGTTGTGCGGGTAATAAGTCGAAAGTAAGGTTGTGTGAAATTGAAGATTGTGCTCTCTGGTCATACAGGTTTGGGCGAGGACCAAAAAGACATCTGACTGACGAAGCGAGAGCTAAATTATCACAGCAGGCAAAAACTAATTTTAACAGGAAGGGATATTAAAAAATGAAGATTTATCACAGAAAAAAATACATATCCACATTTATTGCTGATAAGGGGATGGTTTTTGATATTGGTCTGTTACACAAAGAAAGGGTTGTATCAGACAATGACACCTTATGCTTAAAACATGATGGTAGTGCACTTGTCATAGAGAGTTATTTTAAAAACCATGATATACCGGATGAAAAATGGATTGAATTTTTAAAGCCTTGTCAAGTAAAATTAAACGATAAAAAAGAAGGATGGTCTAAAATGAAAGTTCTTGTTATATTGGGGATTAAACATTTAAGAAAATGGAGGTAGACACATGAAAAAAACATTAAAGCAAGCAATGGTACTAACCTACGGACCAATGACAACAGACGAGTTCTGGCATGTGCTGCGTAACCACCAGGACAAGCTGCCAGCAAACATTATGCGCCTGTATAAAAACATGGTGGGGGAGGAAAGAGGTTAACATGGAAGATCTGCACCTTAGTTTATGTGAGAAAAGAAAGGCCCATGCAAAAAATAACAATTGTTGGGAATATTTCTTGTCATGGAACGAACATTGCACTATACTAAAAACACTAAAGGGGAAAGTGGCCCAATGGTTACTATGGCACGATCCTCTTTATACTGGTGGAGGAACCTATGGTGGTTGGTCTGAGGATCAATTAGAAGACTATGTTGACCAGCACCACCAAGCAGCTTTAGTTGGTCTGAAAATGGAACGGGATCTTAGCCAAGGGTTGTACTGGAAAAAAACAATGCAGAAAAGGAAAACTCGTGACTAAAGATGAGAGGAGGAGTACCCATGAAACAACCGTGCAAAGAAATAACATGTCGCAACACTAAGTTTTATGTGCCTGACGATTGTAATGGATGTGAAGACCCTTGCAAACTGTTATGGACAACCTGCCCAATTTGTGGTAAAACAATAAAACACTTCGGGGACAGGCCAGGAGTTCGGGAGATATCTGACTATAATTTTTGTTGTTTTAAATGCTTTAAAGAAAGGAAGCACCATGTTAGTATGTAAATCAGTAGCTTTTAGAGTTGTTTTTTCTACCGATCAAGACCCTATTGACATTACGGCCGATTATGTTTTTATTAAAGACGGATCCTATCTTTTCCGGGACGAACAAAACAACACCATTGCGGCGGTCAATGCGGCCTATGTGTTACATATCACACCAAAAGGAGTATAAATGCTACGTGAAATAGGTAACATATACAATCACTACGGTGGACTTGCTATTAAACAAGACGGAGATAAGTTTTTTTGGTCTATCGAGGACTACAACGGACACAATTGGGAAGAAATACCAAAATATGTGTTTGACACTTTAACAAAATATCAAGACACTTTGGAGCGAAGCGGATGAGTGAGTCTGAGTTAAATGACTTGTTATGTGTTGCAGAAGATAATGCCAATAAGTTTGGTACTATGACGAAAAAGCAAGCACTTGAGTATTGTTATAAACACGAAAATGCTTTCAAAGCAGATTGTGGCGAAGATGGTTCCAGGTAATTTAATTGCTTAATATCCATACTTGAGTCCGGGACTATACAACCGGGAGAACTACCAGACTATGGTATGGAGTACTAACACATAACGCCAAGATCACCTGCCACGCAGACAGATTTCAGTTAAACGACTGAACTTCTCGTGGTCAGGTGGATTGAATTGTTATGAATTTTTAACTTATTAATAATAAAAGAAGGATTAATTTGATGGCTAACAAAAAGATGGAACAAATAAAAAAAATAGAAAAATCATTAGAAAAAGAAGGTATGTCTTTTGTACTTATTATTTTTGATGGGATAGAACCTCGTAGTACAAGAATAAACATCTTTGGTGATTATACCACAGATGAGGTAGCGGAATCCGTAACACAAACAATATGTAATACTTTGCATTCATAACTATTAACTTATAGAGATATCGGTATAATAATGAGGAAATAAAAACATGATCACCTTAGTTGACCTACAAAAACAAGAAAACATTTGGCGCATTGTCAAAGAACAAGTAGCCTTCCGTCGCACCATGTGGGATTTCAAGCATTGTGTCATGGGCCTGGTAAGCGGAGGTAAGAACATGACGGAATCACAATGGGCAGAACTAAGAAAGGAGGTAGAGAAATATGCTCTTTAACATTCTTAGTATTTGTTGTTGTTTTGGGCTTTGTTATTTCTTAGCTAACTCCGTAGGTGTTACTGAACCGCCTATTTTTATCTTCATAGATTATCTATTCGGTGTTATTACGGGTGCCGTTATTGCTCTAAAGGATTGAATATGGACAAATTTAGTTTGAGAACTATAACAAAAAGAGATAAGCATGGGTTTGTCATAGCATGTAAAAAAGGTCTTTGGTCTGTGTCTGGAACAGATTTATGTACCGTGATCCACGAAGCTATGCACTACTATCTACAATATGCTTCTGCTGGAGAGTATGACGATCAATCCTTATTGAAAGGAAGAAAAGCATGTGGAAGAAAATACTTTAATAGGTACTATTGGAGATAAAATGAAAATCAAAAAAGCGATAACAATTGACGGCACAGAAGTTACCTTACTGAAAACTTTTGATGGTATTTCAGTCTTTATTGCAGGAGATGGCGCAGGTGACACTGACAATAGATTTTTTTTTATAAGAGGCGAACAGGTTATACAGATTATGGACATTGAGTGCGGTATGGGACAAGGAACAGGCTATGTGGAAAGCATAGCGTTCATAGATGTCAAATAGCTGGACGGGCCCTTATTTATGCCCCAAGTGTGGGAAGGTAAAACAATACACTTGTAATTTGATCACAGGCACGCTTTATTGCTGTCACAGTGGACAATGTGGGAGTAAGACAACCTTTACCCCTAATGGCGAAATAAGTGGCCCTAAACAGACTATTAAGGCCGTTAAACAACATCTGAAAAAATCATCTTGTGTGGACATAACAACAGAAGAGGTTTTGTTGCCTTGGGATTTTGAACCTGGTATAAACGAAGAATGGAAAGATTGGATACAACAGTATGCTTTGTCTGAAGATGAAATTGATGCTGCCGGTTTTGGTTGTGGTGGGGGTCGCCTTATTATGCCTATATTTGATGACCAGGGCAGACTTGTCTATTATCAGGGACGAGGTGTCGAACCCAAGTATCTTAACGTGCGCCAGAAAAGAAAACTAATCTATGGTTTTAAGCAGCCTGCTAATTACACTGGCACTGCAGTTGTTCTTGTTGAAGATATTGTCAGTATGATCAAGGTTGCCCGAACTAAAGCCTGCTATGCTCTACTGGGCAGCGTGGTGCATGACGCTCTAATACCAATGCTCAGTAGTTGGCCGATTGTCGAAGTGTGGTTAGATTACGATAAAAAAGACTATAGTAAAACCATAGCACGGCGCATAAAAAGCTTGACCGGTAATGATTGCTATAGTATAATAACAAAGCTTGACCCAAAGGATCATATAAAATGAGAAAGGAATAGAACATGGAAGCTACAGATTTTGTATTGTGGGTATTCGGGGGAGTTGGTGTTGCATACACTGTTATAATATGGGCTTATGTGTTGATAACAGGTGCTGTGTGGTATGTGACAGATGGAGAAACACATTTAGGTAAGTATGTTGGTGCAGATGGGGCCATGGGGGGATTTCTTGGTGTCTGTGGCGTGGTGTTGCCTGTTGCCTACATGTTCTTTGTAGATGTTTTAAGGACTCTCACGAAGGCTGCTGGGTGGTTCCCTTTAGTGCTTATACTAATAGGTTTGTGCGTTTTTGTTGGGTTATATTTGATGCGCGGTATTGTGAGGCTAAAAAAAGATCTGACCAACCACAAAGCAGACAAGGAAGCTCATGGACATTAAAATCCTAAGCACATTTTTGAAGGACCGTGATGTTTGGGACAGATACACAGGCACAATGGGCAGCTTGGCAAAGGAGGAACCAGAATACAAGGTGTGTTTTGACGCTGTTGACCGATACTATGAAACCTACCCAGACCATAGCTACATATCAACAGACGAATTCAACACCTATTTGCACCATGAGTTTTTAAAGGATGATGATCAACCAATATATAAAACAATAGTTGATCGTCTTGATGCAGTAGACACCAGCAGTAGTTTGATCGAGAACATTATTAAAGATCGTATTGGTGTGGACATTGCCAACAGTCTGAGCCAGGATCTACTACCAGTTCTTGATGGTCAGAAAAAGTTTGAAGTTGATCGAGTTAAAACCTTAGTTGAAAGATATGAAACAAAAGTTAACAGGGAAGTTGAAGAAGTTGGCTATGTTCCATCAGCCGAGGAGTTGTTGCACGTTGCCGTGAGGCGAGATGGTTGGACGTGGCCGGTTGAATTTCTGAACAAAAACCTTGGAGCTTTAAATGGTGGTAGATTGGGCCATGTGTTTGCATATGTATCAACAGGTAAAACTTCTTTCGGCGCAAACTGTGTGGCCCATTGGTTAAGGGAGGGGGCCAAGGTACATTACTACAACAACGAGGAAAAAGGTAGTAAAGTTTTTCTTAGAGTGCTGCTGTCTTATTTTGGTATTACAAACGCACAATATGCTGAAAATATTTACAAATACTATGACCAATTCATGGAGGAGGTTGGGGAAAACTTTGATTTAATCGACGACGCTTTACTAACTGTAAGTAAAATTGAGAAGTTGGTGCAGGATAAAAAACCAAATATTATTCTCATTGACATTGCGGATAAGGTGGCTTTTAGAGGAGGGCACACAATGACAGAGGTGCTACGCATACAGAATTTATATGTTAAGTACCGCAACTTAGCCAAGACCTATCCAATTGACATTATTACTTTAGGTCAAGGCGACGGCAACACAGCCAGCAGGAAGATTTTAAAAAAAGAACACATGAACTATAGCAAGGTAGGTAAACCAGGGGAGCTTGACTTTGCATTAGGTATTGGTAAAGTTGAGCAGGACACAGATGATTTTATGCGCTGGTTGTCTGTGTGTAAGAACAAAGACGGAGAAGAGGGTTGGTCAACAGCAATTCTTGATCCACAACGAGCAATATATAAGGATGGTTACTAATGGTAGACAAATTTGAAGTTGGGGAATACTATAGGTTTACAGGGACAACCAGACCAGTGGAATTTAGCAGTGACGGTGAGATGGATTTCTGGTTGGATGGTAAGCCGAGAAAATGCGTGAGTGTTACAGACGATTTTTATGCTTATTTCACTGACCAGCCAACAAGAAAAGATTGGTTTTATAACGGCTCTCTTCCTTATTTTGAGGAGGTTGATGCTGGAGAAAGATTTTTTGAGGTTGTGTCTTGTGGTAGAGAGTGGAAAGTTATAAATTACGTAGGCCACAAAGTAACAGAACATGCACTTAGAGAAAATAATTGGAGTGCCCTCAAAAATTGGGATGGTACCTTAGAGCATCTTAATGAACTGCGGAGTGAAGAACAACAAGGCGATTATTACGTACAATACAAGGAGATACCTATGGAAGCACCAAAAACCATAACACTAAGCACTTTACTTGATGCAAATGCATGTGATGGGGAACTTACTGCACTTATTGATGAGCAAGACACAACACGTTTTGAGATTACCCATTGGGGACAAAGTGAAGTTGTTGACAGAAACAAAGAATGGGTAGTTAGTAAAGGTTTTACTCTTGAGGATGAAAAAGGTAAACTATATCAAGGGCATGTTGTTAAGCGTAATGGTAGTTATTACATTTTCACACAAGTTGCCCCAGGGGAATATAAGCTCATCGATTTATATGGTAATAGATTGACCGATAAAACTTACCCCAGAGGTGCTACCATAGACGGATTTGAAAAGGTTGCTGCCAATATTGAAGAATTTTTCTCAAAGGATCACAGAGGGGAACGTTAATGCAAATAATCGAGCCAAGCTTTACTATTTTAGAATCAACCCCAAACATGGAATTGTTAATTGAAAAAGCAGGGCGCACTTGTTACAAATCAGAAGAAGCATTGGGCACAAATGAAAACTTTATACAAAGGCTTATTAAAAGGGGCCACGGTAGTGTGCTTGAGCATGGTAGTATTACTGTGTCCCTCACTGTTGATCGTGGGATTAGCCATGAGCTTGTGCGCCATAGGATTGCATCGTTTAGTCAAGAAAGCACAAGATATGTAAACTATGGTGGCCGGGAACCAAGATTTATTTGTCCTGTTGGTATTTGTTCAGATGAACCAAAGCAGTGGAGATCTTATGTTGCTTGGAGAGGGGTAATGGAATCCTCTTTTGAAGTGTATGAACGTCTATTGGGGCATGGTGTTAAACCAGAAGATGCAAGGTCAGTGCTACCCAACGCATTAGCAACAGACATTGTAGTCACAACTAATGTAAGAGAATGGCGGCACATATTTGATTTAAGATGTAGTAAAGCAGCCCATCCAGATATGCGCCATATTATGTGCCAAGTGAGGGATGTGTTTGCTGTTAATTGGCCCAAACTATTCGGGGATTTAGTATAATATTTAAATTTAGCGGCACGGCTTTACAACAATGAAAGGACACTATGCAAAAGGTAGCGGCGTTTGACTTCGAAACAACTAAGTTTCCTGATGCTGTTCCGTGGCAAACCAGAGCACGGCCAGTAACACTACACATATTTGACGGCTCCAAACCAATAACATACACAGACTTTAACAACATAGACTTGTCAGAATATGATGTGCTTATTGCTGCTAATGCTAAGTTCGATATGCACTGGCTCCAAGCATTGTCTATATCCTATAAGGAAGAAGCAATCTATTGTACCCAGGTGGCAGAATATATTATCAGAGGTAGCGACAACATGATAAACTATGACCTTGCTACGTGTTGTAAACGCTACAAAATTACTGATAAAATAGACAGAGTAAAACCCTATTGGGACAGTGGTATTGACACACCTGACATACCAAAGAAAATACTAATACCTTACGGGGAACAGGACGCAGTGAACGCATATTTATTATGGCAAGCACAACAACCAATCATAAATAAGTATGGTCTTGAGAAAAGTATTAAGTTGGAAATGAGAACCATATCTTGTTTGTGTGACATTGAATCTAATGGTATGTTGGTGGATGTTCAGTTGTTTAAGGATCGCTCCGCTGCAAATAAAAAGCGCATACAAACAATAGAGCTTGACCTTAATGATGCTGTGGGTTATAATGTCTTGTGGTCCAGCAGTGATCAAGTGTCGGCCGCTTTGTTTGGAGGGACGATTAATGAAAAGTATGTAGAAACTTATTGGAAGGAACTCAAGTCTGGAAAAAAGAAGGCCACACGAAATGCTATTAGGGAAATAAAACTTGATGGTATTTTTAAACCAGAACCAGAATGGGAAACAAAGAAGCCTGGTGTGTACCAAACTAATAAAGATATCCTTGTCCAAATTAAAGCCAAAGGTAAGAAACAAAAGGCAGTGCTACAACTACTATTAGAATATAGTAAACTTAGCCAGGAAAATAAAACCTACTATGGCAACTGGGAACATGATGTTTGTTTAAAAGGTTGGCCCAGTTTTATTAGAGACGACGGACTTATCCACGGAAATATGAACCAAACAATAGCAACAACAGGTCGATTAACCAGCAGTCAACCGAATCAACAGAACCTGCCAAGAGAAAAAGGAGGAGTGAAGAATGGAATCATCAGTCGTTATAGTGTATGCAATTGATCCTTGGGACGAACGCACAGTACTAAAGGTGTTTGACACAGAAGAAAAAGCAATGGGCTACATAGCGTCACTACAAGAGGCAGAATCGGACGGACATTTTATTTACACATATGAGGAAAGGGCTGTTGAATAGTGAAAATAACAGATAAAGATATCTGTCGGTGGGTTTGTGGTGTCATTAAAGCAGTAAACATACATGAATGGGAAGAGGAAGAATGACGACTGATCTTGTTGGGAAAGCATTTATGTGCGGTCCTCACGAGTATCCAGTGAAGTGGCAGGTGATTAGTGCAACAGACACCCATGTTACAATAACCAGAGTTGAAAAAATTAATCACACAATGACTGTCGACACGAATGTTTTTTTAGAAGAGGTGCACCGTTACCAGTCAGAAAGGAGGTGAGTCAGTGCCTATTATAGATGCTGACCTTTAGCTTAGCCAAATTGAATGGCGGGTGGCAGCTTATTTATCCCAAGACCAAACTATGATCCATGAAATTAACAACGGCATTGACCAACATGCAGCAGCTTGCGTTGATCTTATGGAAAGGGAACTAACAAAAGAAAATAGAAACGATGCAAAGATATTTAACTTCCGCATGATCTTTGATGGTAGCGCCTATGGGTTTTATGCCGATACAAAAATGCCCAACTTTTCTAAAAAGAAATGGGAGCTTATTGTTGATAGGTTCAAAGAAAAATACAAAGCCTTGTTCACCTATCACCAAAAGAATTTAATGGCAGTAAGAAGCAATGGAGGGTGGTTACGGGCAGAATCTGGACGCTACTATAGATTGCACAAACAATATAGAAAGGGTCATGGACAAGATTACAGCCCGTCTCAAGTGGCAAACAAGCTTATCCAGGCAATGGCTGCTGAGATTATGAAGTTAGCTATTATCCACATACGAAAAAGATTAGCCCATTTACCAGAAGTGTTGTTAATTAACCAGGTGCATGACAGTATTATTATTGATTGTCCTGAAAAACATGTTGACACAACCGCTAAAATTTGCTATAATACTTTTATAGAACTGCCGCAGCTAATAGAAAAACATTTAACTGGAAAGCCTTTTAATGTTTTACTTGAAGGTGAGGTAGATGTTGGACCTACATGGGGAGAAGTAAAGCCGTACATAGGGAGTAAAAAAGGCGAACCAATTTATATAAAGGAGAGTAATTAATGAAAGCAAAAGTTGTTGAGTTAGATTTCAAAGCAGTAGGACAGGGAGCAAAAGGACCATATACATTCACACAATTGGTTGTTCAAGCTCCACCTTGGAAAGGCACACCAAAAGCACCAAGAACAGTCAAGCTATTTCCTTGGGATGACAAAGCGGCAATTGTTATTAAACAGTTGGAGGATTTAAAAATTGCTGTTGGTGATGATATTGAGTACCAATGTGATGATTCTAAGTGGAAAAATATTGTCTCTGTTTCAAAAGTAAACGGGCCTCCGTCACCAGATTATGGCCAGACTCCACAACCACAGCAGAAACAAACACAAGGCAACACTTATAACAAAGACGATGATGAAGTTGGTAAACGTATTGCCAGGTCAACAGCATTAAAAGCGGGCATTGATTTAGTTGGTGCCAAGATGACCAGTGGAAAAGGTGATGGCATTACAGCTAAGGTTAAACCAGAAGTGTTGGAAGACATGGTACTTGCTTATAGCGATGCTTTCTTCAACTACTTATGGGACGGCCCTAAGAACTTAGAGGTTGACCTAACAGGTGTGGGAAATGTTGATGACTTACCAATAGACGAAGATGTTCCGTTCTAATAATAGTACATAAGGAGAGTATGAAACTAACTAATAAAAGAAATCATCCTCAGCTTATTGTTGATCTGATGGAAATGCACTTAGCCATGTATGATTCTGGTGAAAGTGACATTACCTGTACACAGATTATTAACAGCCCTAAGATAGTTGAGCTTAAACGAAGGCATAAACACGAGCTTGAAGTTGATGTGGACGATGTCATGTTCTCATATCTTGGCTCTGCCGTGCACCATTACAATGAATATCTATTGACCGGATTACCTCAGTATGAGACAGAACAAAGATACTTCAGGGAATATGATGGTTGGGTTATTAGCGGCACCGCAGATGTTGTTGAGCCAGGGATTATGTCAGACTATAAGCTAACTACAAAAGGGCAAACCCGGCAGTATAAAACCCATTTGAAGTGGGAGCAGCAGTTAAACATTAACCGTTGGTTGCATCCAGATAAGGACAGTATTCACACCATTCAAATTCCTTGGTTTGCTCGTGATGCGTATTCAGCCAGAGGAGACATAAGATTAGATACTAAGGTGTTGCCTGTATGGGACGATGAGGATACTGAAATGTATTTGTCACATCGTATTGAACTGCATAAGCAAGCAAGGATTAAACTACCGCCGTGTGAAGATAAGTGGACTCAACCAGCACAGTTTGCAGTGATGAAACCTAATAGAAAGTCGGCAGTGAGATTGTTAAACAGCTACAGCGAGGCAGAGGATTATATTAAGCTTGGCAATATTAAAGGTGCTTATATTAAAGAGCGACCGGAAGTACATAATCGATGTAACTATTGTGAAGTAAGGAGATTTTGTGATGAGCAATAAAGATTTTAGAGTGGGTGGTACTGATATTGTAAAAACAGTAGAGATTGAACTCGATGAATAATACACCCACCATGCTAACTAAGAAGCAGATTAACCACGCACAGAACATATTGCGCCGAGCTTCTTACCGGGCACCAGGGTGTATTAAAGCAATGAACGCAGCGAAGAAGTATGTAAAGGTGCATAACAAAGATGGATCTGTTAGTAAAAAGAAACACGTAAGATATCAATGCGCCCATTGCAATAACTGGTTCTCTCGTAAGCAAGTGCAGCGGGACCATATAGATCCTGTGATTGATCCTGCCGAGGGGTTTGTTAACTTAGAAAAATATTATGTTAGGTTGTTTGTGGACGAAGATCGTTGGCAAATACTGTGCAAGGATTGTCATAATAAAAAGACTCGATCTGAAAACAAGATTCGTCAGAAAAGAGGAAGAAAATGATTAATAAATCAGACTCAAAACAAAACTATGTTATGCGTATTCCCAATGATCTTAAACCAATGGACATGCTACTGTTCCGGGGCGAGGGATTGGTTAGTGAGCTGATCATGTTCGGCCATAAGAAAAACACAGCCTTTAGCCACGTTGGTGTTGTATATGATTCAAACATAATCTTTCACAGCACTACATTAATGGGAAATATTCCAGACTTTATAAGTGGGTCACCTTTCTCTGGTGTGCAACTAAATGACCTAAGAGAAACTATTAAACGATACAATGGTGAGGTGTTTGTTCGTAGGGCAATTGTACAATTAGAAGACAGAACCAAATTCCAAGCCCAGGTTGAAAGATTCTACGGCACACCATATGAGGAAAACTATGGTGATCTTGTAGGCGCTGAGATTGATACCATTTTTGATGACCATAGTGTTGATTTCAGTAGCGTGTTTTGTTCTGAGTTGGTGGCTGAGTTGGCCAATAAAGTTATGAGTGCTTACTTAGAATACCCACCAGATGAATACACACCTACAGATTGTAGTAGAGCATGGATAGGTCAGTATGGTTCGGACATAGAGAAAATTAAATGGAAGGTGTAGTATGAAAAAGAGAAAGTATTTCTGTGATCTGCACCTGTATTTAGAAGTGAAGGAAAATTATCTGTTCCGTCAACTACAACCAAACAAGGGCTCTCCAAGAAGGGGGGTTAGTATGGCCGCAGTTGATTGTTGGTTGGCAGGATACTACAGACAATGTATAATTGAGGATGGTGAGATATTATGATGGTACTATCAATACCTGATTGTCATGTTGAGCCGGATCAGGATTTAACAAGATTCACTTGGCTCAGTAGATTGGTTGTGGATTATAGGCCAGACTTTATTATTATTGGTGGTGATTTTATATCCTGTAGTAGCTTGTCTCACTGGGATAGAAATAAAAGAATGCTCATGGAAGGACGACGCTATCAATCAGACATTGACACAGCCAATAAAGCCCTTAATCTTTTGTTCCATGACTTGCACAGACTCCAAAAGAATCAGCGACGTAGCAAAAAGAAAGTGTACAGACCAACCATTGTTTATTTAATCGGTAATCATGAGGAGTGGGTTGATAAGTACATTGATGTGCATCCAGAATTAGAAGGTGCTATTAGCATTGAGAAAGATTTAAAGCTGGCACAAAGAGGCATACGCTATTTAGATAAGATTGTGGTGGACAATGTGTTGTTTCAACATGCTATGATAGGTAATAACGGTGTGGCTATTGCTTGTAAACACACACCTAAGAAAGCCCTGGAAATGTCAAGCATGAACACGATAACATACCACACACATAAGTTGGAGCTAATGGGGGAGTCGGATCATCCATCAGGTGTGGTTAGAACAGCACTAACTGGTGGTTGTTTCTTTGAAGGCATTCCTCAGTACATACCCAAAGCATTGCCTCCGTATTGGCGTGGGGTGCAGATAGTACACACCTTGCCGGAAGCACCAGACTTTGAAACGATCAGCATAGAAAGAATGAGGGCATTGTATGGTTAAAGGTTGTATAACATGCGGTAGAAATAGTGATGGGAATTGTGAGCTTACAAGCACGTGTGATAACTTAGATCTGTGGGTGCCAAGAGATGGTAGTGATGGTGATGTTAAGAACTGCTCAACCTGTAGACACCAGTTATTAGCTGGGAATGCTTCTCCATGCCTTGAATGTGACGGTAACGATTCTTGTTGGACACCAAAAGAAAACGTTGTGGATAAACCAAATCATTATGCAGCTCAGTATCCGTTTGAAGTGAAAGAGGTTATCAAGGACACTCTTAATACATATGGGTTTGATCTTACTCCATACCAATGCTACTGCTTGGGATGCGAAATTAAGTACAGATTGAGAGCAGGGTTTAAAGATGATATTGAACAAGAAATTGGTAAAGCTTTAAAGTATAAGGAGTTCCGGGATGAATGTTAACAATGTAACTGATGCTACTTACATCCCAAGTAGGGGCAGACATGGGGTTTGGCTAACCATTATTGGCCACGACCTAAGAGTGTTTGTTCCAGAAGAAGAGATTTGGCCAGAGTTACAGGAAAGAATAAACCAACTTATTTTTTCAAGACCGTTTGCTATTGGTGATTGCTACCTATGGTTTCTTTTTCACTGCTACAGATATGATGTAATGAATGCGCCTTTTATAACTGACCGTGACTTCGATTTGTTGTGTGACTCCATCCTTGATTTGTATGATGAAAAATGGTCGCCATATAAGAAGTTAGTTAGTAAAGAAAACTTATCAGCAAGCTCAGCCGTTGGTTTAGAATACCCAGAGGAAGTAGTTAGGCTTGCAAAACAATTTACTGTGGAGGATTGGTATGATATGTAAGGCTAAACGTGTTGATAAAAAAGCTACGCTACCAGAATACAAAACATTATTATCTGCCGGGGCTGACCTTGTGGCAATTGAATCTGTAACCTTAGCGCATGGAGACACACATAAATTTCGCACAGGCTTGGTCTTTGAACCACCACCAGGGTACCATCTTAAAGTAAGACAAAGATCAGGACTGAGTACTAAATACCCAAATTATATTATGAACAACACAGGGGTTATTGATGAGGACTATAGGGGTGAAGTGTTTATCCCTATTAAAAACAACTCACCAGACTATATGAGGATTAAAGCGGGTGATCGTATTGCACAGATTATGATTGAACCAACACTACATGTTGACTTTATTGACGCAGATGATTTATCTGAAACAGACAGAGGACCAGGTGGTTTCGGACACACAGGGAGGTAGAACATGAAAGTAGACAATGTGTTTCCTTGGGAAGCAGGTTATATAATTGAGACGTTACAACAAATACAGGACTACTTTAAAAAGGATTCTGGAAATACCCCAGAAGATTTGGTTGAATACCTGTCCAGTATTTTTGCTGATCGTGACTTACAACAATGTTTGAATTATTTTGAGGAGAGCTGATGTATGCCAGTATATCTTTTTAGTTGTAGAGAATGTGGAAGAGAAGCAGAACACAGATGCAGTATTAAAGACAAGCCAAAAACAATTAAGTGTCCTTGTGGCTTCTACATGGAACAAGACTTTAGTTCTCACACTGGCACATTTATTTTAAACGGCATGGGTTGGGCCAGTGACGGATACGCAACAGCAGGTAGTTTTAAAGCAGAGAATGAGAAGGCTACGAGGGAGGCGAAAGGAATACCAACATGATACACATAATACTATGTACAATAATACCATTCCTAATATGGGGTGTTATTAATAAGCTGGGTGTTCCTATAAGTTTAGTTGAGGCTGTGTTAATCTCTATGTGTGGCTACTTTGGTATGTTGTTTAATAGAATTGAGGAGGAATGATGCTCTATTACTACTTACTCATAGGTGCAGTTGCAGGGGCTATTAACTATGTATTGGACAGAGAACCATTTAAAGCATCAAACTTGTTTCTAACTGTGTGTGTTGGTGCAATAGCAGCTCCTTATGCTGTGTGGTTCTTATTGAAACGTTTGGAGGGGTAGTGTATGACAAATAGTATTGACGATTATATTCAGCAGCAAGATTGGCGAGTGAAGGAAAACAGCAACACAAACTATTCCATACAAGGATTGTACAATTATATATCAGGTTTAATGGTGTCTGATTATTGGATGAAGCAGTACTCTGATGAAGTGGCACAGGCCCATAAGTCTGGTGACTTTCATATTCATGATGCGGATTATCTAATGCCCTATTGTTGTGGTTGGTCGTTAGAAGATTTAATCAAGAATGGATTCCAGGGACCAGCTAATAAAAACTCAGCAGCTCCGGCAAAACATTTCAGAGTTATTCTTGGGCAGATATATAACTTCCTCTACACACTACAAGGGGAAGCGGCAGGGGCTCAAGCATTTAGTAACTTTGATACATTAGTTGCACCTTTTATTGCTTATGACAATCTGACCTATGATGAAGTTAAACAAGCAATGCAGGAGTTTATTTTTAATCTTAATGTGTCAACCAGAGTAGGGGCTCAAACACCTTTCAGCAATATAACTATGGATCTACAATGCCCGGCTATATTGGCAGATCAACCAGTAGTTATTGGGGGGCAGTATGTTGCTCTTGATGCTGATGGTGAGCTTGACTTAGCAGACTCTTATGACAAAGAGCTACTAACATACAGTCAGTTCCAAGAAGAAATGGACATGGTCAACAGAGCTTTTTGTGAGGTGATGTCAGAAGGTGACGCTAATGGCAGGGTGTTTAGTTTCCCCATCCCAACATACAACCTAACAAAAGATTTCGATTGGGACAATAAAAACTTAGATGCATTTTGGAGCATGACAGGTAAGTATGGTATTCCCTATTTCGCAAACTATATCAACAGTGACATGTCCCCAGATGACAGCAGAAGTATGGCAATTCTTGGGACTGAAAAAGTCATCTTTCGTGAGCCAGGTGGCCGTGTGACCATCAATGAGATCCGCCATTTGGTATCCAGGTGGATTGCGTCAGATGTTAAACCTAATTATGAAATACTCTGTAACGGGGTCTTTGTTCCTATCATCGATATGTTTGAAGTTTGTTACCGAGACTATGATAGATATACAAAGTTTACTCTTGCTAATGGGTACACACAGAACTTCTCATACCAACATACATGTCCTATAGTACGTGATGGTGTGCGTATGGAAGTAGAAAGTCAAGAGGTCCAGGAGGGGGATTCTTTTCTGGTGTCTAAGTATGGTTACGAAGGAGAAGCCTTAGCAGGTACATACAGGTCTGGTAAAGTGTTGGGTTATTTCTTAGCGGAAGGTTGGGTTAATACGCACTCAAGCTCTGAGATATCATTTGCAATTAATATAAACAAAAAAAACATCGTTGACGATATCACCGACTTTTTTAATAACATAGGTTGCGTAGTTAAAACTGAGGTGCAACTTGACAGAAATATCTATAAGATCAATGTGTATGGAAAACAAGCTGTTGGTTTTGTTAGACAGTATGTGAAAGGAAAAACAGCTAAGAAAAAAAGACTTGAATACGTTATTTGGAATACCTCTAAAGCATTCAGGGAGGGTGTTTTTTCTGGTTACTACGAAACAGACGGGAGTAAAAAATATGAGATATTCGCACACACAACAAATAAAGAGCTTATCGGTGATTTAATTATACTTGCTAACAGTATAGGTAAGGTGTTGAAGTACAGAAAGAACAATAAGAACACAAGGTACTTTAACAAAGACAAATCTGATAAGGTTTGTTTTACGAGCTATGAGTTGAAAGAATACACTGCGGATGAGTTCGAAGACTACTATACCATCCCTGTGACGAAGATTGAGTATCCTAAATCAAAGACAGATGTGGTCTATAACTTCACAGTGGACACTAAGGATCATTTATATGAGCTACCAAACGGTATTGTTACCCACCAATGCTGCCGACTTCGTATTTCCAACACTGAGCTTAGAAAACGTGGAGGCGGTTTGTTTGGGGCTCATCCTCTTACTGGCTCTATTGGAGTTGTCACTATCAATCTTCCTCGACTCGGAGCTATGGCTACAAATGAAACAGAGTTGTTCGACGGGTTGGAGAAATTGCTGCAATTGGCTAAGGAATCACTAATAACAAAGCGTAATATTATAGATGAATTAACAGACCGTGGCCTATACCCCTATTCATCCTATTACTTGCGAGATGTTAAGGAAAGATTCGGCAGTTGTTGGGCCAACCACTTCAATACCATTGGTTTCATTGGTGGTAATGAGTGCTGCTTAAACTTCATGGGGGAGGACATCACTTCGGAAGCTGGTAGAAAACTAATGCTCGACATTATGGACTACTGTAACAACAGGTTGGTAGCCTTTCAAAAAGAAACGGGCTTGTTGTTTAATCTTGAAGCAACGCCAGGAGAATCTACTTGCTATAAGTTAGCTTTGGCTGATGGGGGAGTGTATGACTACTATACTAACTCAACACACTTACCAGTTAACTACACTGATGATGTGTTTGAGGCTTTGTCTTTGCAAGATGATTTCCAGACTAAGTACACTGGTGGCACGGTGCTTCATTTATTCTGTGGTGAAGAGATTAGCGATATCAAAACAGTAAAGAATCTGGTGAGGAATGTTGCTCAAAATTTTAAGCTGCCTTACTTTAGTATTACTCCAACCTTTTCAGTATGCGCCACACATGGATATATTAAAGGGGCTGAATACACCTGTCCAGATTGTGATTCAGAAACAGAAGTGTATAGTAGGATCGTTGGGTTGACAAATAGGCCCAACTAAAACTAACTTTAATTGACTTGGAAACAAGGGCGAAGGAGATTGTCTTATGGGCAAAAGGATCTATCCTCTAAATGAAAAAGTATTTGATGTTGTTAATCCTGTAAATGCGTATTGGATTGGCCTCCTGTATGCAGACGGAGCTTGTACTTCTGAGAACAAGATAAGATTGTGGTTAGCCAAGAAAGATGAAAGAACAATACACCAATTTAGAAATTTTTTGCAGACCTCGCAACGGCCTATAAAAGAGAGAATGAGTGCTTATGGTGGCGTTGGTGAGAAAAGACCCTATGTTGGTTTAGACGTTAGAAGCTGGCGAATACACAATAAAATCAGGAAGTATGAATTAACTGTTAGGAAAGAAAATAGGCGCGAGCTACACATAGATCTACTCCAGCCAGAAATACGCAGACATTTTATTCGTGGTTTATTTGATGGTGACGGTGGCTTTTACGTTGATAAGCGAGGTTATTTATTTGCTGAGATCACGGGCTACTTACCTGTTCTACGAAGTGTTAAAAGTATTTTGGTACTTGACAATATAACAACCGAAAAAAAGAAGATTGTCAAGAATGGAAAGAATGTACATCGTATTAGATTATCAGCAGGAGACACTTTAAAACTTGCTGAGTATATGTATGAGGGTGCACTGCACTACATGCGAAGAAAATACAATATGTACAAACTCCACGCTGAACGACTGAACAAGTTAGGAGGGAAACTATCCCTTAAGCGACAGTCTGGGGTTGTCAAAGCTGATGACCTTGTTATGCGACCGATTAGCCAATGGAATGAGGGTAAGTCAACTGAGTGGAAGGAAAGGATTACGTTCAATGTCGATAAATAAAACAGAACTACGCACCATGATTAAGGCTTCCTTAGAGCTTTATGACAAGGCTTACGACACAAAGCTATATAGTAGTGAGGTTGAGGATCTGTTAATGCTTACAGCGGCCACTGAGAGTGATTTAGGAGCCTATCTGATGCAAATGAACAACGGTCCAGCCGAAGGTATTTATCAGATGGAGCCTATTGCAAAACAACAGAGCAACAATAGAAGCAACAAGGTGTTTGGACTACCTTTAATTTGGAGACCCTATTGCTTAGAGACACAAACTGTATTTGCTCGGCTTTACTACACATCATTTCCTGAGCCAATACCAGCAAGGAAAGACTATGTGTCTGAGGATGATTACTGGTGGGCTTTGGCAGTGTATTATAAAAAGTATTGGAACACAGAAGCAGGGGCCAACACAATTGAACGAGCCTACAACGACAGTAAACATTTTGTGTGGGGCTAAGGCTTCCAAATGTACACATTAAAGCACATTATGGTAGTTAATGAGTAGAATAAGGAGCATTATGGAAATCATATATGAGAAAACTACGTCAGAAGAAATAATTGAACTGTGGAAAACAAGGGATCGAAATAGGAAAGTTGACCACATCAAACTAACACCTTCAGAGTTTGAAGCCTTGAGGCAAGAAACGGGTGAGAATTTGGGTCAGTTTCCAATTGTACTTCCACCACCTATTGAGCATGTAGATGACTACAGTACCGAATTGATCATCTGTAAATGGTGGTAGTAAACTAAAAAAGCCCCGGTAGAAATTAATCCGCCGGGGCCTTACTTAGTGAATATCTATTGCAGCGCACTTATACTTGCAGCGTTCTTCTATGCGACCAACTCTTTCCTTTACTTCATGAACATCATCTCTATCGAGAATCCTCTCATCCTGCATTTTTTTATACTCCGCTATACGATCTTCCCTCTCCCTTAACAGTCCTATGTTTAAAGTGTCCAATTGTTTATTAAGATGCGACAACTCTCTTTTCACAGCCCATACTGCTATACCAATACAACCCATGATAAGTAGATTTGCACCATACCACACTAAATCTGGGATAGCATTTGGCATAGGTCATGGTCTCCAAAAGTACCCTGTTAGTGTGACATTTGTTATAACAATATTGGCGGATACGGTGTCGTCGGGATTGCCCGCTGTAGCGTCTCTGAATAGATGAATTACTATAGCGTCATTAGGCGTGAGTTGATTTGCAAAAAACTTGATATCAACAGACCTCCGCACTAAATTAGAAGCAGACGCTACTGTGTCTATAACCGGGTAGTTAGCTGGTGTGGCGGTACCGTCATAAACAAAACCATCAGAAACCGTATAAACATCAGCCTCTAATTCAACATCCCCAGTGGCCGTTCCCTCCACGTAATAACTCACTGTTAGTTTTAAAGGTATAGACGTGTCTAACCCCTCCTCAATGTTCTGCACCAAACCAAAGCCATGCTTTTGTACGTTTTGAAATTTATTACGCACGCGAGCCAAGTCAAAATCTGCGCCGTACGCCACATCCTCATTCCCAGGAGTATTGAGTGCATTAGCCACTGCGTTGTCAAGACCGAATATTAGTGTCTTTGGATAACGAGCTCTACCAAAATATTCACTTGCACCGTCTGCATTAATCTCCATTCGGTTAGTGTGTAGTTTAATTTGTTCAACAAGAGCATCTGTTGTAATTGCAGAAGTTATTCTTAGTCTGGCCCAGTACTTGGTGTATTCTGTTCCGTTGATTGTTAGTGTAACGGGCACCCACGGAGTAGGAAGATTATCAGGATCAAACCCAAACCGCCACTGCTCACTACACGAACTGCACGTAGCTAATGACCATCCTTTTTGCGTGTATGGTTGGTCAGCGTCTGTAGCCATGAAAGGTGTTTGGGCCCAACCAGACGAGGAAGGTAAATATTCACCTATAATATTAGCAGGTTCGATCACACCTGTAGTAGATAGCTTGGTTTTAACGCCGCCAAACCTATTGTCAGAACCAACAAGTAAGTAAAGACCTGCTGTTGTGCCGTCAAACAACCCAGTGTCAGACTCAGAATCAGATTGCAAGATATCTGTAACATCGGTTGCTGAAGTAATTGTTAGTCCAGTTGTATTCGCCACATCACAATGAAACGCAATAGGAACATGGTAACTATCCCCCTCACCAAAAACACTTTCCTTACCAGCAGAGGGAGTACCAACAGATATCTGGTTTTCAAACGTGATCCCAGCATCATCCCCTGTTTCTGTTACTGTTACTTGATTAAAGAACGGATCTATAGTATCATACGCAGCATTAACAGAAGTTTTTATTTCGTTAAAATCCTCCGCTGTTGCTTGTGTTCCCCTTGATGTAACTGCATTAGGGTTTGTTTTGTCAGCATAGGTTATTTTAGCCACTTATCTTCTCCTTAGTAGGATGTCTTCTTTTTACCAATTCTTTTTTTCTCTTGCTTTTTTTTCTTTGGTTCTGTTGTATTCTGCTTCTTTGGTCGTTTTGCCATGCCGTTTTTCATTTACTTGTTCCCTTACTTGATTAGTGGGTTTTCCATGTTGCCCATTTTTATTTCAATTAGTTTTACTTGCATATCTATAGGAAGATGCTGAACATATTGCAGGTAAGAATATAGTTCTGTAAGTTGTCGTAAGTAAGAACCATCCCGACTCAGGCCCATAGCTTTTTGCATTGTGTCTTTAAAAACTTCCTCACCAATAGACGGATTATTTCTTGACAGCTCTGCCAACTGAACAGCTTTGTACTTCACCCATTCTTTAGAAGCTTTCTTAACTGCAAGCACATCAAACAAAGCCTCCTTACTTTCCAACAACTTACCTGGAGTAATGCCTAAAGCTGACACAACTCTGTCTGGTATTGTTGTATTAGGTAGTCCCGGCAATTCCTCCTGCAAAGCCATTAAGGGATTCTTAATACCTGGAAAAGGTTTTAGTGTTGCTCCTGTTTTACCTACAGCTTCTAACCAAGTTGCTTCTCCCTCCCTAACAGCCTTTAACATTTCCGGTAAAGTGAAACTAAGATCATTTGCCATGCGACCCATTTGCCAAATTGTAGCAGCTCCTGGACCGAGTAGTCTTTCTAAGCTTAATCCCCTCTGATAGTTTTCTGTGAAGGATATCATAGCAGCTCTGTTACCAACGTTAATAGCTCCGTCAGAAGAAGCTGAAATTAAACCCTTGGTAATGAACCGAGATAAGAATTTTTTGTTCTCGTCTTTGTCCGCACCTAATGCAGTAGCTATTTCTGATGCAGCTTCGTACATTAATCTCTTGGTTGAACCAACTGCTTGCGGATCTCCGGTCCTTTCTTTAATAGCCTCACCTACATACACAGCGTCCCATAGTAAAGGCACTCCATCAGCACCAAAAGCGCCAGCCCATCCAGCCCACAACCGAGCCTTTTGCATACCTGTTAAACCATCTCCAAAGAACAACCCAACTTGGTGCAAGGGCCACGAAGTAAACTGAGTCATCATTGCAGTTAAACCCTCGTAGTTCATCTCAGCCTTGTTTATAGCACTGAAATCACCTGCTAATCTGTTTGTTCTACGAGCTACAACATTGTTAAACTCTAACCCATCAATATCCTTTCGACCTAAGTATCTATGGGTTCCAGCCTCAATCTCATCAATAAGTCTACGACGTTCTGCAAAAGTAATAACACCCCTACTAATACCCTCGCCAACATTTAGTGGTAAGTAAGCAGCGTTACCAAGCTTAGTTAGCGGAGCATCATTCACAGTACCGTAATTAAAAGCACTATTAATACCACTACCTTTAATCCAATTATAAAGAGCTTCACCATTCTTCGAGCTGAAACCAAGTTTACTTCCAATCATACCATTAATGTAAGCGGAATTGAAATCAGCAAGAGCCCCGGATAAAAGAGCGGGTTGGTCTGCATAAACACTGGCATTTAACAAGGCTGTTGATTGAATAGGAATTTGTGAAAAGTTCATTAGCCCAATCTTAGTCATTGCTCCTAAAGACATGGACTTATCTGTAATAGACATGTACCCGTCTTTTAAATACTTATCAACAGTCTTTCCAAAAGTAGGTAGGTTACGTTTATACATCCAATCGGCTGTTGTTTTTGCACGACTACGGGCAGCTAATCTTTCTGGTGTTGGTACCCCGGCCATACGTTTTAGTTGTTGCTGCACAGCCTTTGCTTCAGGAGCAATTTTACTTGTAGCTGTTATAGGATCTGACCAGTGTTCTAATCCCAACTTTGCTCCGTAGGTGTCCATGAATGCTTTAGTTGCTTTAGTTGTCCAAGCACCTTTGTTAACATATGTAGATATTTCACCATAGTAATCGGACAGAGCTTTAGGTGTGGCAAGTAGTGGAGCATTAGAAGCTGTTTCAATGGCCTCATCAACCGCTTGGCCGGACTCAATACCTTTGGCCACATCCTCAGCAGATCTTAGTCTTTTACCACGCTTACGTTGTGATGCCACCTTCTTAACCGAAACAGATTTTAATAGATTCTCAAAAGGAGCCAAAGACTCATCTGCTAACTCGCCTTTCAAACTAAGTTTTATTTGCTCGATCTCTTTTGAAGATAGTCTTGAAAGCTTAGGCCATGTCTTGTCGTTAAGTATGAAGTCAGTATGTTCCCATTGTTCGTCAGGTCTGTGAGCAAAAAACACGTCACTCTCTGTAGCACTGGCAACCCCTACTAAATCCTCAGCCTCCTTTCTTGTTGTAGCATTAGCAACCCGACCAACCTTATAGTTACCTTCAGCATCTTGAGACAATCTACTTACTTGGTACAGACTTGACTTTTGATCATATCTAATCGGAGAGAATCCAGGGCGATAAGCAACCACTTCTATATTTTCTGGAATGGATAGTAGCTCTTCTTGTGTAAATACAAACTGGCCAGTTGGCCCATCCTTGCCTACCACCTCAAAAGCCTTTGCTTCCTTTGCTAACTCATCTGTCCATGTAACACCATTAACATCTACTTCACCAAAAGAAGGTGTGTGCGGCTTCATTACTCTGTCTTGACTATATTTATAACCAAGTGCGTTCAACCCATCAATGGCAGAAGCATTTGACATATAGTGCAGAGTATCATTAATGGTGGTTATCTTGTAGTATCTCTCAGCAATGTCGTCAGATACAAAAAATGTTTTACCTGTTGAAGGGGATATAACACCACCACTAACAGGTTGGAAAACTTCGTTGTAATCTGTGCCGGTTTGTAAAAGATTATCCAGCTCCTTCTTACCAGCCCTTGTATTACCTTTGTTATAAATTTCTGTCAGTAAGTTATCTAAGTTTTTCTTCAACACCTTAGCTGTTCTTGCTTGTCTTGAAGCCACTTCTACTAAACCCGGTCCAAGATCTTTAAAGAACCTGTCCATGTTAAGTACTTGTTTAGTTTGTGGTAGTCTATCAAGCTCACCAGGGACAAAATCCTGCATTGCTTCTAATGCTTCTTGAGCCCCCTTACCAGAATGAACTGTGGAGTCAGCATAAACGCGATATGATAAGTTTTCAAGAAAGTCTTTAGCGTTGGTAAACTTAGTTAAAGTTCTAAACCCACAACCGTCAGAGATGTCACGTGTATTATGGATATTCTCAGCAGTGGCTTCTAAACCGTCAGCGGTGAATGGTGAGGGATCTACAAGCTCGGTGGTAAATTGACCATCAAGTTGAACAGTAGTTGGTTCAGGAGCAATAGCCATAGGAGAATAGTCACCAGTGCCGGTCGCTTTTCTTGCCAATAATGAAACAGTGTCGTCTGCATTATGTGCTGCCAGTATAGCAGTTTCTCCCAAAGCTTCTAAAGCAACAACATCTGCAACATCGCCGCTTGCAGCAATAGAACTACTCATAGCCACAGGACTAATAGAAGAATCCACAGTGCCTGGATTAATATCTAATGTTTGTGCTATTTCCCACAGTCTCTCGTTACGTGGTAGGTTCTGCTCCAAAGCCTTGTAAATATCTGGATTGTTCATTCTTGTATTACCAAGCCAAGAAGCAAGTCCACGTCTACTTAAAGAAAGAACCATTGATGCCGCAGCAGGTCCAACAATACCAGAAAGAACTTGCACAGACACAGGACTGCCAGCAATTTCAGCAGCGGTCATTGCCCCACGAACACCTAAATCAAATGCTGCTTCTTTTGCACCAGAGGCAAGAAACTTTTTAGCGGCAGTCTTAATTCCAGCCTCAGTTACTTGAACACCTTTCATACCTCCCCAACCAAAAGCAAAAGCCGTTTGAACAAAAGGATCATTCAAGCCAGCAACAGCCCAATGATCCGTGTTGTACATTTCATTCAGACTTTCCTGAGCTACATTTAACGGCATACCCTTGTCCATTAATGCAAGCAGACGTAGTGAATAGTTTTGTTGTGTTCTACGGTTGTTCATTTCCTTTGCTTTTTTAACATCTTCTGCGTAAGGAACAAAGTTAACACTACCACTAACACTGCCATAACTTGGAGGTAGTTCAGGCACTGGGTAGGCTCGGTCTAATGCTGCGTAGTCTGCATGAGTAGCTATCTGAGGCAGAGCCATGTCTTTTGTTTGAGTCACAAATCTGGCAACTTCATCAGGAGTAAGACCTTCATCAATTATAAGAGACTCAACAACACTGCGCTGGGCTTCAAATTGTTGCTTACCGTCCCACGCCCTTTGTTCTTGCAAGTGAGAATCTAATTGACCCTTCTTACTTCTCTCAAGATTCTGTCCAACAGCTGATGGAAAGTCAATATCAAACCCAACAGAAGCCTCGTTGTCTTGTTGTAATTTAGCCGCCTCAAGATTATCCAATGCTGCACCAGCGGTTTCAGAAGAAGCAACAGCAGCTTGAGTTCTTTTACGTGTGTTTATAAGATTGGTTGTTGCTTCAATATCTGGTTGTAGGTCGTCAAACACACCCATGATTATTCCATCTCTTTCATTCGTGTTCTAATATCTTCAATAGCTTGTTGAGTGGACGTAAACCCTTCTGGGGATTCTTTTTGAAATGCTGCTGATTCAGGTAGTTCTAAGAAAGCGTCCCACGTAGCTACTAATTCTTCAGGAGCCACACCATAAATATCAAGTTCGGCACTCTTTGGGTCATTATAAGTTCTTAGTGTGGTCACAACCTGAGTCAATAGGTCCTTAGCTTTGTCAACATTAGACACAGTGCTATTGATTGTGGCGTTTCTCGCAGCTACTAATCTTGCCTTGCCCTGCATATAGGCTGTGTTCTGCTCATAGGCTGTGGAGTTTTTACCCTTACCTAAGTATTCAAGCTGAGATTCACCAGTTAGAATGCCCGTTAGGTTTGTTTTAGACAGGAATCTTTCTTTGGGTGATAATGTACCAGCAAATACCATCTCATCCATATCCTGTTCTTTACGCATCCTGTTGTATTCAATTGTCTTTGGATCATAGTTTGCTGCTGTTTCGAGCCACTTAGTTTTTGAATCTATAATAGGCTTAAGATCCCTTAGCAATTCATCAACACTGCCATAACCAGCACTTAGTAAGTCTCCCGGTGCTATGGCATCTAAGATCAAGTCATTGATGCTACTGGAAAACTCAGCAGTAAATGCTTGAGGAGAGAAGCCCGGCTGATTTTTAATATACTCAACACCGGCAATATTAGAACTTATGCGTTTATTAACAAAACCTATAATTTGTTTCTGTAGAGCTATTTTGTTTTGAGGGTAAATTACTTCTTTGTTCTTTTCTTGTTGCATCCTGCTTGCAGACAACTCTTTGTTAGCCACCTCAAGACGTAGTTTTCTGTTCTTAAGGTCGTCAATTTCCTCCATGTCTCGTGCCAGTTCTGCTACAAACCTATCTCTTTCTGGACCTGCTGGCATTAAACTTAAAGTATATGCATCTTGAGGACTGGCCTTAGCAGCAAGGGCTATCTGAGCATCTTCTTTTTCTTGTTGCGGTGTTTTCTTTAAAGATTGAACATATTTAGTCTCACCGGTCATCTTATTTGTAACAAACACAGACTCGTCGTTGTTAAATACATAGTCTTTTTGTATTTCATTTACTTGATTACCTACTGCTGTTCCAAGAGAAGACCAATACTTAGGATCAACATTGGCCCTAACTATGTTAAGCTCGTTAAACACAGCGGCCCTTGCATCATTAGCATTAATTTCTCCAACACGAGCTTGTTTATAAGTGGTGTCAACAATATTTGTCATGTGTAAAAGAGCTTCTTGCACACCTTGAATAGCTGTCTGACTATCAAGAGCCTTCTTTTGCGCTTCCAGATCTTGTAACACAGCCGCCTTTGTTCTTATTTCTCCACTTGCAGCTTGAGTTGCTAAATTAGTTATTGTCTGTGCAATAGGTGCAATAACAGAAGGAGCGGCATAGGCAACTCTCCCAGGAGAAGCAGGAGCTTGTAGTGGGGATGATTGTGGTGTTCTGAATTGTGCCATGTGCTCTCCTTAAAAATCGTAAAAACTGTTTGGTCTTGGTGGGCCTACAAAGTTAGGTTGTTGTTCTGCAATATATGTTTCATACTGGTTTATTTGATTCTGTATACCAGATCCTTGTTGGTACTGTCCATAAATACTTGCACCTTGTTGTGCTAAGTTACCAACAGCCGTGGCAATACCAACATTAGCTTGTGTAATAGATTGTGATTCTACATTTTCTATTGACTGCATAGTTAGCCCTAATCCTTGTTGACTTAACTCAGACTGCCCTTGAAGAGAAGCGTCTATAGCTGTCATAGGTGCTGTGACTATACTACCACCAACACCCTCACCACCAGTCTTAGCCGTTTGTACTGCCTTGGCTATACGTGCCTGTCGTCTTCGCCTAACCTCGTTTAGTCTTTCCTGCTGTTGAGCTTGTTGTTTTTGTATGGCCGCATTCTTTCTTGCAGCACTCTTTTGTTCGCCAGCTTGGTAAACAGACGTAGCAGTACCAGCAATAGCACTTGCAATAGCTAGACCTAATGCAACTTCTACAACACCCATCACATCACCTCCATCTGAGAATAAGTAACTTCTTTTCCAAGGTAAGGGATTGTTTTAAATTCTGTAAATCCTACATGCCGCCAATATTTTTTCATAGTTTCCGTGAGCTTAGAAGAATAAACAAACACTGTGTCCACCCCTTCGTGCTTCAGACTATCAAGCAAATCACCCATGTCACACACAACATCATTATACACATCTTTAGAAAAGCGAGTGACATCATTATGGAGTTCTGCCATGTTATCGTGCAGCTTAACCTTTATAGTTCCATAAGGACCGAACTCATTGCTCTGTTCATATGCTATTTCATCCCAACCATCCAAGTCTATTTTGCTAATCATCATACTCACTTTCCAATTCTACTTGATACCCATATAGAGTAAATTTATTGTCACTGTTAAATCTAACTTGATAAGATCTACCGTATTTTGTGACTCTGTGTTTATTCCTTACGAGCATCCCATTATTGGCTGATATGAAGTATCTGTCTTTCTCCGGTAAGTATGCTTTAGAATAAACAGCCTCTGTTTTCCAATCATCAGTTATAGTATAGTCAAGATCAGTGTATGTAGCATCTTCAGGCCATATAACCTCACCCTGTAGTTTTTTGTAGTCGCTAAAATCAAAAATAGACTCACCAGGTTGACTCTGCCGCGTTCGTACATACACACGAAGGTCATTTGGCATACTGTTAGGATGGGTTGCAGTTAAAATGTTCGCAGTTGTAGTTCCGTGGTAGACAGACACGGTCCCAGATTCATCCCTTAGTAACCTTAAACTTGCCTCGCGATTACCCCAGGGTACTTCTGTTTGTGTTGCAGCTATTGCTGTAAGTGTTGACCATATTCCTTGCTCCGTATAGACCTGTGTTTCCGACACGTATTGTATGATGTAATAATCAGCAGTAGTGTCCGTAATCAATAACCCACCATATTGTTGCGGTGTAGGCGGCGATCCACTACCTGATGCTATCTCAAAGCTTTTACACGAAACTTCGGCAACACCTCTTAACTGGTACACAGATATTAAGCTGTTGCGTAATAATGTGCTACCAGATGTAGCTGGTAGTGCCATCCTAAGCCTGTTATTAAAGTAAGCGACATACCCATTATCTATTGAAACATTCCAAAGGACACTGTTTATAGGTGTGCCAGCACTGCCTGTGAGTGGGTCGTCTACATATTGTAGGCCATTAGCCATGCATCACCTCCACCTGATAACCATGTACCTTACATTCATCACCAGCCTTAAACCTAATTTGGTATGTGTACCCATAATGAGGCACCCTATGTTTATTAGCGATAATTTTAGATACTGCGTTGTCTTCTCGATCCCGTGAAGGTACACCCGTTTCAGTGTAGTTATCCTCTGGTTGTCCCCAAGAACTAACAACCATAAAAGAAACGCACGGTGTGTATACAGGAGTAACACCTAATATAAAGTCATTACCGCTGGGCTCCGTTGTTCCGTCTGGAAGTATAAAGTCAACAGCCATTACGCCACCACCGGGTTATCTGAACCTATTAAGGTGTGTAACCACATTACCTGTTTTCTACCAGAAACATCATTCAATACTTGCTGCACACCCCAAATATTTGTATCATAGGTAGATTCAAACAATGTGTTTGTCAAGTCATACTTATAGAAACTTGTATTAAATGACACGCCTACATAGAGATAACTATCGTTACTACCACCAGGAGTTCCACTATCATATAAGTAACTGTAAATACCTGACACACCATTAATGTGAGGGTTTTGATACACATCAGATAAACGTGCTACTTGTCCGTCTACGTCATACTTGTTGTATGTATGTGTGTACCATGCACCCAAGGTTAAATCCAAAATTAAACAGACATCCCAAAAAGTAGGAACACCACTATAGGAATCATGAACATCTAAGTCCTCTGTTGAATAAAATACCAGTAGCTTGTTTTCACCCTTGTCATACACTAACTTGCAGTATTTTTTTTGCAGTTCATCAATAGCATTCCAGTATGTGTATATTTTATCTGATAGGGTGGTAACTTTAATAGGTGAGTAATAATCACCAGATTGAATAAGGCTTATCTTCGCCGGGGTTGCACAAATAATAACATCATCCACAGCAGTGTAACCACATTGTCCTACAATACCGCTATCAGACACCTTATCAATTACGTAGTTGGTAGGGGTGAACAGACCATCAACACCTCTTAGTACCCAAATACCATTGGTTGCGAATATGATAATACCTGTCGCAAACGGAGCAATCGCAAAAATATTTGTAGCCCCTGATATTGTTAGTGTTCCTCCATCTGTATCAACAATAGCATTATCAAACTTGTTATTAGGGTCTGCCTCAGTATAGAATTTAGTATAGGACTCACTATCTTTGATAGTCTGGGAATAATAAATAGTATTTGAATTACCTACTGCAAACATTCTGCCGTTAGAAAAACAACCGTCCTTATAACCAAGTTCAGAAGAATCAATTATATTTGAGAAATAAGTAGTAGCAAGGGTAAAATTTGTATATGTCTCTCCCTCAAAGTTATCATATCTTTCCCAATAGGTTGTATCTGTTGGGAAGATTTCATCACCACTACCCCCGGCCCCGGTTGTGTGACTCTTTATACACACATAATAATTCTCATCTGCTCCAGGAACAGGAGAGGCATACTTTACAATGTCGCTCTGATTCTTCGTGTTTTGTCTTACCTTTAGCACTATCTCAGTTGTGGAAAAGGAAGGGGTTGTGTCTGTTGTACTATATATAGTTTTGTGGATAGGTAGGTTCTTGTTAAACAAGAAGATTGTGTTGTCATCAATAGCGAACTCTGTTTTATAACTTGTGGGGTCTGTAGAAAAAGTGTAATCCTCACCCGTTATTTCAACAACTACTTCCCCCTTACCTACAGAGCCATAAAAATTAAGTTTATTACCAACCTGTAGTATTGTGTAATCTTGTATACTACCCTCAATACCGTAGTTGGAAGGTAACTCTTCCGGTTGGAATACAATAGCTGAAGGAGCTATAAAGGCATCTTCTGATAGTGTTCCTACTGGCAAGGTACCAGAACCTAATCCTTTTCTACGAGATATACTACCGTCTCTATTGATATCTACATTTTCTAACTTTTCATATAGTGAAGGATCTTTAGGTATTAACCCTGCCTCTGAAGTGAACCCACCTCGGAAATCAAAGTACGTCAGATTGCTTTTTTTGCTTGGCATTTCTTCGGGCCTCTGTTAGTTTTTTTGCATATTCCTTAGCAGCTATAGTTAATCGATTCTTATGTTCTATAGCCGCTTTTTTATTTAACCAGAATCCACCTTCAATAATTCCAGATTTATCTATAGTCACCACATAACCATTGTTTTTAGTTACCACACTATACATTATACTGTCGGCCTTCCATAGTTAGGTATGTCTTGAATGTAATCATCTACAACAGTGCGTGACCATCGCTTGTTATTTGCCATAGACTGCATTGCTTTTTGTTCATACAACCGGGCTCTGTTCTCATCTCTTTTAATAGTACCCCAAGCCTCGGCAAGCATTTTATAAAAGATTGAATTAAAAACACGATCGGGAATATCTAAAACATCCGCATACTCATACACTGGATCTGGTTTCTTTTGATATACAAGATCACACAAACCCGCTAACGTAGTAACATTGTAGCTGTCAAATACAATAGTAGTAGAGTTATAAATTGTATAATATGTTGGGTAGGCATCTGTAATAACACCATTAGTTCCCTGTCCAGCTAAAGCCCTGCTTTGTATAATCTCTTCTAATATTTCAGGAGATACATAGGAAACCTCGTTATAAGCATAGAATAGTTTATGTACCATCATGCAATTTGTTGGCAGTGTTAATTCATTTGGATCACCACCAACAGGTTGTACAGCAGTGTCTTTTGTCCTTAACCAAGTCCACGGAAAATTTAAAGTTACCTCATCATACACCGTTGTAACTAATGATCGTACTTGTTTCGCTTCTACAGTTTCTTGAGACTCTGACGAAGTGTCTGCATTTATAGAATCCAGGATTCTGTTTACTACTTGTAATACTGTGTACCGAGCCATAAAGCCTCCGAAAGAAAAGCCCCCTCAAAAGAAGGGGCATTGTGGTTAACCTGCAACAAAGATCAAAGTAACAAGACCAGCACCAGAACCACCAATAGTAGCTGTGGTTGTGATAACATCACCTTGAGTAACAGCATTAGCGTCACTTGCGGTGATAGGAAGAACATCAACTGTGGTACGAATTGCTGTTGGGTTAGCAGAAGCAGCCGCAGTATTCATAGCAGTAGATGTGCTTGTATTAGTTACTGTGAATGCTGAGTACTTATCTGTGCCATCAAGAGCAACAGTGTTTGTAATCCGAGCACCAATAAAGTATCCAGTGACAGGAGCTTGGAACACTTCAGATGCAGCAAGATCAAACTCAATAAACTCTTGGTTGCTACTTAGTTGGTTAGTTGAGCTTGGAACTCTTTCAAGGTAATCAATAATAGCCATTTGTATTTCTCCTTATTAAATAGTGCCTGATTTTGTAAGTACAGTTACAAGAGACTCTGGTCGGTACAGATCAAGACCGTAACGAGTAGTAGCGTGAAAAACTTCTCGTAGGTATTCATCTTGTCGCCAGAATCTAAGATCAACAGGCAATCGCATAGCACCAATAAAAGCATCCGCACCAACAAACAAGTTAGCTACCTTATCACCACCGGTGTCATAATCAAGGGCTGTTGCTTCATCAAGCATGTTAGACTCATAGAAATCAAATCCCATGTACTGGCCGATCCATTTGGTAGAACCCATGCCTGTTTTGATGTTGTCATTGTTGCCATATACATCCTGACGAGTAAAGCCATCAAGCTGCAACATTTGAGCAGCAACAGTCGGATCTACAATAGCCATACGGCCCATTCGATCAACGTTAGCTTTAGTCAAACCAGTACGAGCTTTAACAATATCAGCCAGTGTAATAGTTGTATTGGTGTTACCTGTTGAAACAAATCTATGAGGAAAGCCATTAATTAGGTTTGCGTCATTATTTGTTTGCTTTTTATGCAGCAGGAACACATCATTCTCAAGCCTTTTAAGAAGAGCACGAGAAATCTGAGCAGGAAACTTAGCATCAAGAACACCTTTATAAAAAGCATCTTGAGAAAGTTTGTCTGTGATACTAATACCAGATTGATTGTACTCAGTAATCTCAAGTTCAAACACGCCAGCTTCAGCAGGTTGAATAGCAGCCGGAGTATTTTCTACATACTTCTCAGCTTCAAGGTTGGTCAGTACAGGAATCTTGAGCTTATCCCCATCAGGAAAATCTGTGACCATCATCATCAGTTCTTGTGCAAATAGTTCAGGCTCAAGTTCTTCTTTAATCATCTGGCTATAAACTTCACTTCTAATCAGATTGCCAGTATTACCAGTTGTATTACCCATTTTTTACTCCTTAGTTGCTTAGTGGATTTTTTACAAAATATTGTGGATCTGCTTTAACAGCCTCCCGATACGACATTGTTTTTTTGCCGCCTTGTGGTGAGACAATAGTTGATCCTTCTGAGAATTGCGTTGGTTGTTTGGTAGAGGCTAACACAAGATTTAATGCATCCTCCGGCAAAGTGTAACCAATTTGTTCAAGCATAGCAGACCTCGAAGCATTGCTTCCAACGTATGCCTTAACCGCAGACTTAGCTTCTTCTTTTGATCCAAGAGCGTCTGTTAGTTTAGACCAGAACATATTCTTATTGGCTGTTGCTACTGCTTCCTTGTCTTTTGCTGTGAGTTTTTCTGTTAGCTTCTGCTCAACAAGTGCAGCAATGTCAACTGCCTCTTGTTCTGTTCTGGCTGGTTCAGCTACCACTGGGTCTTGTGGATTATCAAGCTTTGCCAAAATTGCATCAACTGTAGAGGACGTTTCTGTCTTTGCCTCCAACTCACGCTTTTCTTGTATGAGAGTTTGAATATGGTTATCGGCGTGTATCTTAGCCTTTGCCAATTCTTCAACGGTTGCGTACTTCTTACCTTCTCCTACAAGCTCTGCCACAGGGTCCGATTGAGCTGCATCCTCGGTCAAGGTTTCACCCAATACTTGCTCTTCTGTCATCATTCCTCCACGTTTAAAATAGTTAGTAGTTCTTTATATGCCCCCATCTTGCCGTCAGCAAGGGCACGCTTCACAGTCCAGTTAGTAGCATCAGAAGGTATACTATCAACTTGGTCAAGCTTTTTAGTAAACACTTCATTTAATAATCGGACTAATGGTTTATAATGCTCGGCACTTTTTTCTATAGCATCTGCCGCATCTTTATTCTTCAGGTATGGCTTGAGGTGGACCAGCTTCACCTTGTACCTCCTGGGTCATTTGGTTCATTACCATTTGCGTTTGAAAGGCTTCTCTTGTACCTATATTAGGAGCTACAATTTGATCTGCCTCATAACCTAATTCATTCATAATAGATTCTGCTAAGTTGTATCCGCTAATATGTGGTGCCAATTTAGGATCTTGAGATAACATTAGAACATTCTGCAACTCCTGCACCTTTCTATTTCTTAATGCATAGTGCTTTGCTCCAACGGGTCTGAATACACCATCCGCAACAACATCTTCCTTAGTAATGTCTAACAGGATAAGAGAGTTTTTGTTGTCGTCGAATGTTCTGGCAACATCTGTAACATCCATATTCCGCACAAGCATTTCAAACATAGTGTTTAGAATACGTTCGAGCATCCCCTCCATTTGAAACAACTTGTCCTGAAAAATACGGTCTGCGTTACCTTGAAGCATAGAAACTTCAAAGGCTGTCTTTTCACCAGGAGTACGCATACCAGAAGCTTCTTTAGGATAGCCTACAATCTCTTCCATAAGGCTGTGGTATAAAGCAATCTGGCTGTCACATAGTAGTGCGTTTGTTGGCGGGGCTTGTATTTCTACCCTGCTCTCAACCCCAAAGAAGTTCTGTTTGCCTGGACCCCATTCAAACTCCTCCATAGGATCACCAAAGATATTGACAATAGGATGAACCACAAGATCGAGTACATCAGCTTTCATATTCTCAAGGTGATCACATCGATACTGCATGCCAATTAAATTAGTGAGAGCTGATTGGCCATATAGATTATCCGGCACAATACCCCAAGGGCAATAGCCAAAAGGTTTCTTACCATCCCATGCTGGATTATCTCGCATGTTTAACACATACATACGGTCAGCAATAATAACTACTTGGTTCTCCAACACTTCTGTTGTGCCATCTTTTTGAGTAACAAGTACATCACCCCAATACTCAAGGATTTCAACTTGGCCCGATTGTAAATAGGTTGTGTAGGTATTAAACCCATCTACTTCTATGCCACGATCTTTGTAGTAATCAACCCAATCTTTAGATGGAGATGATCGATTAGTAGCTAATTCAGCCAGCTTAGTTTCGTCATATGTTATACCGCTACGCTTTTTGTTGTGGTTAAGTACATTACCCAAAGAAACAAATCGTCGCCGTATAAAAGGAGACTCGTCAAAAGATGGCAGTCTCGGATTAATAGTGGCATCCAGTGGGCTAATCCTAAATAGTTTTGGTCCCACATAGTTGATAATTCTTTCCCCAGTTGTCTTACTTGTAGTGTATTCTTTTACCCATTCAATACCAGCAAAGCAAGTTCCATACAAAACCCAATCTGAAATAACCTTCTTAAACTCTTGTGTAAACTGTGACATCCTAAGCTTGGTTCTCATATAAGACTCAATCATGAAAGCCTTATCCTGACTCTGTTTATCAGAAGCCTCAAACCTAAACCACTCATCATTTGGAAAAAGAGCGGCCATGTACACACTTACAAGACCTGTATATAAATGCGTTATCTTGGGTATGGTAGTATTGTTTTTCCAACCGTTAGTAGAATTAATAGTGTCATGTGTGGAATTAGCAGTGATATAATTCCTAACCTCTGCCACATCATTCAACCAAGCACTCTTATCGCTGTTGTCCCTGTTCCAAAGAGAAACAACATAGTCGGCCACAGGGTCTTGCTCCATGTATGTAGTCTCATCAATTTGTAGCATTAACCCACTACGCCTCCCCATTTAGGATGGTAAATAACATTAGTATCTGATTTCTTTTTAGTTCGTCTTGGCTTAAGAGCAATTTCAACAGCAGAAGCAAATGCATCAGCAACATCATCATGTGGTGGTTTTGTACTTGATAACTGCTTCTCTAACTCTTCACATTCACCACCAACGTAGTGCCACACCTTACCGGCTTCATACCGAGGCTCAAGATTTGACATAATGCGAATTTGCTTATCTCCGCTCGGTGTGTGTTTATCTATTGTGTAGTAGACTTGGTTTTCTTGGTTCATACTTTTAATTTGTTCTACTACTAAGTTTTGCTGTCCGGATGTTTCTGCTCTTAGTTTAACCCACTTCCACTTATCATACAAAGTTCTTAAAGTTTCAAACATTACAGAAATCTTATCTGTTTTAAATCTTTTAATTGCCAGCACATAATAATTACCATGACCATCAATACCAATAACTACAATAGCAGTGTAGTCGGATTTCTTTGATAATGTTGCAGCAAAGTCAATGGCCGCAAACACATTCAAAGGCTGACCATTATAATTCCACACGCCTTTTAAAAACTGTAACTTAGTTGAATCGTAGTACTGAAAATTCTCAATGCGTTTGTTTTCTGGGTCAGAAGGATCTTGGTAGTACTGAGCAAGGAATTGTGCTTTATCTCTGTAGTTTGCTTTAACTCGCCCCAACTCTCTTTTATTAAACCCAAACCACTTTCCATCTTTACGTTGTGTTCGTGGCCATAGAAACTGCCCATTCTCCTCAACAACCTTAACTGTTATTTCATACACATGTTCCTGCTCTACAATCTCACCTTGATCATCATAAATAGGTTCAGTCATGTTGATAAGATAATTATACAGATCATCAGGATGGTATCTTGTACCAACAGCTTTAATTACTCCACCTGGGTTTAATACAGAGTTTAATAGTGAGTAATAAGTATCCAGTTTGTCCCGCTCTGTTTTTGTATCTGCATTGCTAAGAACAACAATGTCATCCAGTACAACAACATCGAAGTGAAGTCCTGTTGTCTCAGAACCAACGCCTACAGCTTTCATAGTAGGATCACGAATACTCTCATCATCACGTTTCCAATGTTCAACACAAAACTCGTCATTTCTCCAGAGAGTATACTTGCCGCCGTCTGGTTTTGCCATAAGTTCTGGCCAGTACGTTGCAACAACTTGTCCTGCAAGAATTGATTTAATAAACCCAAGCTGTTTTTCTACAACACCAGAAGTTGCGGAAGCAAGAAGTATTGTTATCTCTGGGTTATTAACAATATGCCAAGCACACCAATATGCAACCATTGTAGACTTCTGATGAGCACGAGGCCAGATACAGAGTTGATGTTTATCTGTTGGTCGTTGAAGGAAATTACACAGCTCAACATGACAACTACCAAGCATACGTTCAGGAGCAACAAGAGCAATAAAAGCACGTAGATCGCCCATAGCTAAGTCACGCACCTTTAATTGAGCGTCTGTTAACTTTCCTTTTTTATATAGTAGTTTCTTCGCCATGTTCCTCAGATAATAATACTGTTATAATTTCGGGATATCTATCTATCACTGATTCTCTGTCCCACCCAATGTAACCACTTAAAAAATAGCAACATACATAAACTTCAGTTGGTGTTGTATCAGGTATGAATTGAACCACAACATTGTCTTCTATTTCAGACAACATAATGTAGGAACCATCAACGGGTTTATTATTATAAAGCGGTAATGAGTAATCAAATAGGTTTGTTGGTATTACAAAATAAACGGTCATAAGATTAAGGTATTTTTTAGTTTGGTTGTTTCTGTTAGTTGACCATCGATTGTTTCATAAGTTGGTGTTGTTAGTTCTGGATAGGCGGCCACTACTGATTCCCATGTTGTACCAATGTATGTATTTACCATGCCAACATAGGCCACCGCATTAGGACCAAACTGATCACCACAA
>Ga0193963_1000099_pt1 | contig 41990 bp, 21 predicted proteins | sample FB_6_MG_FD_140359 | JGI IMG/M metagenome (GOLD analysis project Ga0193963, IMG submission 140359) | Microbial mat bacterial communities from the Broadkill River, Lewes, Delaware, United States - FB_6_MG | ecosystem: Environmental > Aquatic > Freshwater > River > Microbial mats | place: USA...
AAAAAAGTACCTTTTATCTTAAAATAAACTAAAAGTCTAATATTTTACTTATAGTGAAAGCTCTCAATGGGTTATATATTACTGTGAATAACAGTATATTTAAATTTTATCGGATTTACCTATATAAAATAGAAATTATATTTTACAAATTAATCCCAGATAACATCAATTCAAGATTTCCCTCTTCACTTATTTTTTCTTTAGTCCATGGTGGAGTAAAAACAAGATTTACAGTACAGCTATCTACAGCATCTAGAGATTCGACATACGATTTTACTTGATCCAAAAGTGCTTCTGCTACAGGACATGCTGGACTGGTCAGAGTCATGTCGATGTTTACTGATATATAATTATTTGTTTTTTCTATAGCTACATCATAGATAAGACCCAAATCATAAATATTTATTGGTATCTCTGGATCGAATACTTTTTTTAGTTTTTCTTCGATTATCTTTTCTTTGAGTTCTTCTAAATTAAATGCTTCCATTTTTACTTACCTCCATTATTTTTTTTATCATACCTTGTACACCACTTTGTCTATTTGGTGTGATGATTTCTGCTAGTCCCAATTCATTTAAGATATTGATATCAAATTCTCGTATCTCTTGGAGTGTTTTTTCATTAAAAATACTTAAAATTATATATACCAAACCTTTGACGATGATAGCATCACTAGTACCTGTTACATAGAGTTTTTCATCTGTTATTTTTGTTACTAACCAAACTTGTGAAGTACAGCCTTGTACTAAATTTCTTTCTATTTTGTCAGACTCTTCTATCTCTTGTAGTTTTTTTCCTAAATCAATGATATATTCATATTTATCGAGTTCATCATCAAAAAAGTCCAAATCATCTTTGATATTTTCGATAGTTTCTTTGATATTTGCCATCTCTAATCCTTTAACATTTTTATAGCTTTTTTAAGAGCTACGATAAATTTATCGATATCATCAAAGTCATTGTAAAAAGCTAAGGATACTCGTATCGTTCCTTTTATCCCAAGTTTTTCCATAATTGGCATAGTACAATGGTGACCCACTCTAATAGCAATCTTTTGTTTATCTAAAAGTATTCCCACATCATCATGAAGTAACCCTTTGATATTAAAGCTTTTGTTTGCAATAGAATCTTTTGTAGTATTATAAAACTCAACTTCTTTTATCTTTTTGAGTTCATTGTGTAGATATTCATAGAGTCTATACTCTTGTTTTTCTATCTTTTCATAACCAATCTCATCTATAAACTCCAATGCTTTTCCAAAACCAATCACACCAGCGATATTTTGTGTACCTGCTTCAAATTTATAAGGACTATCTAACAATGTAGAAGTATTATAAGTGACACTTTTAATAGTTGCACCACCAGTTTGATAAGGTTCTACTTCATTTAAAAGAGATTGTTTGATATAAACAGCACCCACACCAGTTGGTGCAAACGATTTATGTCCAGATACAGTGAAAAAATCACAATCTAACTCTTGAACATCTATTTTTTTATGTGCCAAACTTTGCGCTCCATCTATCATAACATATGAGTCATATTTATGGGCAAGTTCACAAATCTTTTTGATGTCGTTTATAGTTCCAAAAGCATTGGAGATATGAGTAACTGATACAAAAGAGTTTGGATTTTTTTGTAGAATAGTTTCAAATTCTTCATAATCAAAGGCAAAGTTATCTTTGTATCCTACTACTTCTAGTCCATTACCAAGAGTTCTGCCTTGCATATGAAAAGGGACTATATTTGAGTGATGTTCCAAAGATGAAATGATAATAGTTTTAAATTTCTTTGCAAAAGAACTAGCTATAAAATTTATAGATTCTGTTACACCTTTTGTAAATATTATTTCACTACTATCTTTTGCATTTATAAACTTTTGAAGGTATTTTCTTGCATCTTCATATGCTATAGTTGCTGTATTGGCATCACCAAAATTACTTCTATGTGTATTTGCACAATAGTGTGTATAGTATGCGATTTCTGCATCGATAACACTTTGTGTTTTTTGAGTGGTTGCTCCATTATCTAAATATACAGCGTTGGTATTTTTGAAATAGGGAAAGAATTTTTTATAACTCATAGTAATCCTTTTATATACTCACTTAAATCTTTATTGTTTAAACTTGCATAAACTTCATTTTTGATGGCATCTAAAAGCATCACTTTTGCATCAACTTCTTTTATACCACGACTTTTTAGATAATAAATACTATCTTTGTCCAAATCCCCACAAGTAGCTCCATGACTAGCCTCAAGCTCATCGATAGAGATCTCCAAATGTGGTGTCACTGTAACAAAACTATCATCACTCAATAAAATAGTTTTTGAGTTTTGAAATGCTTTTGAAAAGGCTGCATTTTCTTCAACTATAGAAAACATCTTTAATTTAGCAGAAGATTTATCTGTTAAAAGATTTTTAAATGCAATATCACTAAAACTTTTTGCCTGATGATTTGTTTGGATATCATATTCGACTTGTGAATCATCTTTTAAATCAATCAGTCCATTGATATTTAAACTTGTATTCTCATTTTTGAGTTCGGTTTTCATAGTATTAAATGAAGCACCAAACTCATACAATGAGATATTTAAAGTTCCATCATTTTTGATATCATTTACATATGATATATTTGATTTGTTGGCACTTTTACCAATTTTTATATAGTTGAGTGTTGCATTTTTATTTACTACTAGTTTTCTTTCCACATCGATATCTTTAGTAATAATATCAATGAGTGTTAAAGTTGTATTTTCTTCTACTTCAAATATACTAGACTCAGTATTTAAAAATGTATAGGTATTTTCTAATCCAGTTACTTTATTTTTACTTGTGTTAAATTCATGCTTTTTCATCGTCTAATCCTAAATTTGCAAATCCCTTTTCATCAAGTTCTAATGCAAGAGAATAATCACCAGTTTTCACTATCTTACCATCTTTTAAAATATGTACAAAATCAGGTTTGATAAGTTCCATAAGTCTATCATAATGTGTGATCATCAGAAGAGATTTTTGTGTATCTTCTTTTAATAGATTATTAATTACTTCAGCCACAAGTTTGATAGCATCGACATCAAGTCCTGAATCTATCTCATCTAACATAATGAGTTCTGGGTTTAAAAGAAGTAATTGAATCAATTCATTTTTCTTTTTTTCACCACCAGAAAAACCTTCATTGAGTCCTCTTTTTAAAAGTTTGTTATCTATACTATATTGTGATAGTTTACTTTTTAGAAGTTTCATAAATCCAATAGCATCAAGCTCTTCTTGTTTGTTGTAGACTCTTTTTGCATTTACAGCTGTTTTTAAAAAATAACTATTGTTTATCCCTGGTACTTCCACAGGTGACTGGAAGCTTAAAAAAACTCCCTCATTTGCAATAGCATCAGGTGACATGGTGGTGAGTTCTTTCCCTTTATATGTTATAGTTCCACTTGTGATATTTGTATCATAGTGACCACTGATCGCTTTTACCAAAGTTGATTTACCCGCTCCATTGACACCCATAAGTGCATGAATTTCACCCTCTTTTATATCTATATTAAAATCATTTAATATCTTTTTACCATTTATTTCTACATTTAAATTTTCAATTTTTAACATCTTATCCCCTTTATTTTATTAACCCACACTTCCCTCAAGAGTTATATCTAGTAGTGCTTTTGCTTCTACTGCGAACTCCATAGGAAGATTATTGAGTACTTCTTTACAAAAACCATTTACTATTAAAGAAACGGCATTTTCTTCGTCTATTCCTCTTTGTCTTAGATAAAATAGTTGATCATCAGATATTTTTGAAGTAGTTGCTTCATGTTCTATCTGTGCTGTTCTATTCTTTATCTCATGATAGGGATAGGTATTCGCACGACATGCATTACCAATGATAAGAGAATCACATTGAGAAAAGTTTCTTGTATTGTGTGCTTTTTTAGCAACTTTTACAAGTCCTCTATATGAGTTACTCCCTTTCATGGCTGATATACCTTTTGAAATAATTGTTGATTTTGTATTATTTCCTAAGTGTATCATTTTTGTTCCAGTATCTGCTTGTTGTGCTTTGCTAGAGATGGCTACTGAATAAAATTCACCAGTACTTCCATCACCTTTTAAAATACAGCTTGGATATTTCCAAGTTATAAGAGAGCCTGTTTCTACTTGTGTCCAAGAAATTTTTGAATTTTTTCCTTTACATAAACCTCTTTTGGTTACAAAGTTATAGATACCACCTTTTCCATCTTCATCTCCTGGATACCAGTTTTGAATAGTAGAGTATTTTATCTCTGCATTATCCAATGTCACTAGCTCCACTACAGCTGCATGAAGTTGACTCTCATCTCTTGATGGAGCAGAACAACCTTCATTGTAGGATACATAACTTCCCTCATCTGCTATGATGATTGTTCTTTCAAACTGACCTGTATTTTGAGCATTGATTCTAAAATATGTAGAAAGCTCCATAGGACAGCGTACATTTTTAGGAATATATACAAAAGAACCATCTGTAAATACAGCACAGTTGAGTGTTGCAAAATAGTTGTCATTTACAGGTACTACACTTGCTAGATATTTTTTTAAAAGATCAGGGTGTTTATGTGCCGCTTCACTGATGCTCATAAAAATTATGCCTAAATCTTCTAGCTCTTGATGAAATGTAGTTTTTACACTCACACTATCAAATACTGCATCAACAGCAACACCAGCTAGCATCTTTTGTTCTTCCAATGGAATACCTAATTTTTCATATGTTTCTAAAAGTTTAGGATCAACTTCATCTAAAGAATCCAATAATTGTTTTGGTGCAGAAAAATAGGCTATCTTTTGATAGTCCACTTTAGGATAATTTAACTTTGCCCAATCTGGTTCCTCTTTTGTTAGCCATTTGGCATAAGCTTTGAGTCTAAAGTCCAGTAACCACTGAGGCTCCTTTTTTTTAGCTGAAATTGCTCGTATCACATCTTCATTTAATCCAACTGGAAATGTATCACTCTCTATCAAAGTCTCAAATCCTAGTTTGTAATCATCTTCGATAATTTTATGTATCTTTTTATTTTCACTCATTTTAACCTCCATTTTAAATAGGATAATTTTTGTCTTATTAGAATGATAGCATAAATTTTAATATATTCAAATAAAACGGCGGATAATTTTTGTGTTTATCAATTTGTATACAAATTATATGTAATTAGCTATAATTAAGGAAAATAGTTTGAATGTTTATGATTCACAATAGGAAGATTATTATGTATACAAAAGAGTATATTGCTACATGAGATTAGAAGTTCAAGAGATATTAGAAGACAAATCACTTCTATTAACCCAAAATTATTTTAAACTCCAGCGATTATTTGAGCAGAAGTATGGGAACGATACTATTGTACTTATTGAGATAGGGACTTTTTTTGAGGTGTATGAGGTCAATAACGATGAGGAGCAAATAGGAAAAGCTCGCGAGATAGCGGAGCTTCTCAATATTCAACTCACTCGAAAAAATAAATCTATTTTAGAAAATAATCAAAAAAATCCTTTGATGGCAGGTGTGCCAGCTGTCTCTTTTGAAAAACATATCAATCGTATTATCCAAGAGCAAAAGTATACTATAGCCATCATAAAACAAGTAGGTGTTCCTCCTAATGTCAAAAGAGTTTTGGAGGCTATTATCTCCCCTGGAACCAATTTTGATTTTGCAGTTTCTAGTGATGAAAATAATATCACTTCAATCACAGTAGATCAGGTGCGAGGCAATTATCTCATAGGCTATAGTGCTATTGATGTGACCACTGGAAAATGCTATTTTAATGAAGTGTTTGGGACGAGCGAAGACCATAGCTTTGCACTTGATGAGGTTTTTAACTATATGAATATGCATAAAACAAGTGAAGTGGTGGTCACATTTTTGGATAAAAAAATAGACCAAAAAGAGGTATGTGAGTATCTTGAGCTTTCTCATAAAACTTTTCATATCTCTACAATACGACCGAAGATATCGTATCAAAATGAACTTTTTAAAAATGTATTTCAAATAGAATCACTTCTTACTCCAATAGAACACTTAAATATGGAGCGTTATGCGATGGCAAGTGAATCGCTTGCTATTTTGATAGATTTTGTTATAGGGCATGATAGTCAAATCATTGAAAAACTTTCAATTCCTATCAAACTTGATGTGAGTAAATATATCTACTTAGGAAATAATGCTTTAGAACAGCTCAATATTTTGGAGCTAGCACACCAACCAAACCTACTAAAGCTTATCAATAATACAGCTACAGCGATGGGAAAAAGACTTTTGAAAGAAAGATTGACTCATCCTATAAAAGATGAAAAAGAGCTTTTGAGACGATATAAACTCTCAAGTGATTTGTATGATTATCATGCTCCTATTGAAAATAGTTTGAGTAATATATATGATATAGAGAGACTTTTACGAAGAATCAAACTCAATCGTTTGCACCCTTTTGAATTAAATTATTTATATGATTCTTTGGGAAGTATTCGAGAGGTTGTCTTGTTTATGGAAAATTATAATTTTGTAAAACCACCTTGTACGAGTGAAGAGATTGAGATATTTATCAAAAATATTGAGAGTACTTTTGACTTGAGTTCTTGTGGAAAATTTATGCTCAAAGATATAGATTCCAATATCGTAGCTAGAGGAATAGATAGTAAAATAGATGCACTGTTAAAAGAAAATGAGCTTCTTGAAAATCAACTTGATATTTTTCGTACACATATTTTGAAATTTTTAAAAAGTGAAGATAAAAACCTTGTGCCTATCAATCGACTTGGAAAAGAAGGTTTTTTTATTGGCTTGACTAAAAATCGATATAGTTCTATCAAAAAAGAGCTTTTGGGGTCGCATCTTATTATCGATGATGATTTGTATCTCTTTAAAGATTTTACTATCAAAGTACAAACCTCAAATGTAAAAATTACCAACAAACTCACAGCCACTATTTCTGATACATATGTGCATAATTTGCAAAAGATAATTGCTCTCAATAAGCTTGTATTTAAAGAAAAAATAGAACTGTATGAAAATAAATTTGCTCAGATGTTACAAGAGATGGTTTCGTTTATAGCAGAGATAGATATCACTGTATCCAATATAAAAACTGCAAAAAAGTACAACTATGTACAGCCCAAAATAGTGACACAAAAAGATGAAGAAAAAACAAACTTTTTAGAGGTGATAGATCTTCGTCATCCAATAATCGAATCTACAGAACAAAATGGGATTTATGTGCCTAATGATATTATCTTGGGTGATCTGCAAATGACAGCAAAAGAGCATAAAAATAATCTCATCTTAAAAAATGCACGACCTGATAATATCAATGACAATAAAATGCATGGTATTTTACTCTATGGTATCAATAGTAGTGGAAAAAGTTCACTTATGAAGTCTATAGGTATTGTGGTGATTATGGCACAGGCTGGACTCTATGTCCCTGCTCAATCTATGCGATTTTGTTTGTTTGATGAGATATTTACTCGTATCTCTGGAAGTGATAATATCGCTAAGGGTTTATCCTCTTTTGCTGTTGAAATGCTAGAACTCAAAAATATTTTTAATCGAGCAACTCCGAACTCTTTGGTTTTGGGAGATGAGATAAGTCACAGTACAGAAACTATGAGTGGAGTAAGTATAGTAGCATCTGCAATTTTAAAACTAGCACAACTCAAATCTATTTTTATTTTTGCGACACATCTGCATCAATTACCAGAGATAAAAGAGATAGAAAAGCTTAAAAATATTATCTGTTTACATTTGAGTGTTTTGTATCATGAAAAAGATGACAAACTTATATTTGATAGAAAACTCTCTTATGGGAGTGGAAGTAGCATGTATGGTTTGGAGTTTGCGAAGTCTTTACATATGGATAAAGAGTTTTTAAAAGTAGCCAACGATATACGAAAAAGACTCACTGATGACTATGACACAATAGAGCGACTATCTCAGAAAAGAACAAGTACTTATAACAAAGATCTCTATGTAACAGCATGTGCTATTTGTGGAGCTAAAGTAGATGATGTACACCATATCCAAGAGCAACAAAAAGCAGATGAAAAAGGTTTTATAGGGCATATCAATCAAAATCACAAATTTAACTTGATCCCTTTATGTAAAAAACATCACAAGCTAGTCCATGAGGGCAAGATAAATATCAATGGATTTGTGACCACCTCAAAAGGGTTGGAGCTACATTATAGTAGTGTGGAGTAATAAAAAAATTTATAACAAATAAGCACTGCCTCTTAATTGGTAAATGTTCAATTTATCAATTGCCATCACACTAAACTATTACAATTACTATACCATCTTGAATAATCTCTTTTTATCATCAAAACAAAAATATCAAAAAAGAATCAATATATTATATGTCGTTTTATAAAAAGAACTATTTTATAATAAGTCGTATAATAAATGACTAATATTACTTTAAGTCGTTTTATAGATTTAAAGATAAATTTATAAGTCGTTTATTGTAATAAATATTTATTTATAAGTCGTTATCTTAAAATAATAATATCTTTTAGAGTCGTTCTTGTTTTATTTCTCTTCTATCTATAAGTATAGGGAAATAAAAAGCTTGTATTTGATAGTATGTATATTTTAAAATTGTATGAGGTAATGAAAATGGAAGAAAAAAATACAAAGAGAACTATTGGTTATTTGGGTGCTGTATCGATTGGTATAGGGGGTATGGTAGGTGGAGGAATATTTGCTGTTTTGGGTGAAGCAGTATCTTTAGCACATGGAGCTTCGGTGATAGCTTTTTTACTTGCTGGAATCGTGGCACTTTTTACAGCGTATTCGTATGCAAAATTATCTGTACAATTTCAAACAAAAGGGGGAACAGTTAGTTTTATAGATGAAGCATTTGGACATAATCTTTTATCGGGTAGTGTCAATTTTATGCTTTGGTTGAGCTATTTGGTGACCATCTCTTTATATGCAGTTGCTTTTTCTTCCTATGCCAAGGCTCTTTTTATAAATGATGCTAGTTTTTGGATAGATCATTTGTTTATTAGTATGGCTATTATTTTGCCTTTGATTATCAATCTGATAAGTGCTTCTTTTGTGAGTTGTTCGGAAACTATTATAGTAATTATAAAAATGATTTTGTTGATTGTGATTATAATTGCTAGTATTTCGTTTGTAGATGTTGGGCGATTATCTCCCACAAAATGGGATGATAGTTTTTCTATAGTGGTTGCTGGTATGATTATATTTGTAGCTTACGAAGGTTTTGAGCTGATTGCAAATGCCGCTGAAGATATCAAAAATCCTACCAAAAATCTCCCTCGTGCTTTTTATACATCTGTTTTGGTAGTAATAGTGTTGTATATCTTAATAGCTGTTATAACAGTTGGAACAGTAGAAGAATCACAGCTTTTAGAAGCCAAAGATTATGCCCTTGCTATCGCTGCTGAACCTGCTCTAGGGGCGGTTGGGTTTACACTTGTATCGGTGGCGGCACTTTTAGCAACATTTTCTGCAATTAACGCCTCTATTTATGGAAATGGAAGGCTAGGGTATATCCTTGCTATTGAGGGTGAACTGCCTAAAGTATTTCGAAAAGAAAGAGATACTATTCCTACTATGAGTATACTAATAACCACTTTTTTTTCTTTGATTTTGGCAAATAGTATTGACTTATCACAGATTGCTATTATAGGAAGTGCGAGTTTTTTATTGATATTTTTTATTGTGAATGTGGGTGCTTTATGCTTGTATAAAGAGATAATGGCAAATCGTTTGATTCTTATTTTTGGGTGTGTTATAAGTTTTGTAGCTCTGACGACTCTGCTTATTCACACATTTTTAAATGATACACAAGCTATAGTGATATTTTTTGCTTTTATAGTACTCTCTGTAGTTTTTGAGTTACTTTATGGAAGATTGGTACGAAAACATATTTTTAATAGACCGCTGTAAAAAAGTGTCTATAAACACTTTTTTACAAATCAAATATTATATATCTGAAAGTTTTACTAACTGATCGATCATACGATTTGCATTGTCGTTGTTCAGTGGTTTTTCGTAAGTGGTCAATATCTCCCGTGCAAGTATATTTGCTCCTAAATGTTGAAACATAATACGCATAGCTTGTAGCCCTTTTGCTCCACCTCCTCCACTGTGAGTTGCGAGTCCTATGATTTTTTCATTAAAAGCATCTCTCCAACTATCTGTAGCTCTTGAGGTCCATGCCATTGCATTATTTAGGACAGGTGGCATGACACCATTGTATTCAGGAGCTATGATGATAAAAGCATTTAAAGAGAGAATCTTTTCTGCTAAGTCTTTTGCAGTATCAGGGATGCCATTTCTCTCCTCTTCAACAGTACTATATAATGGGAGGGTTAAATCTACAAGATTTATTATTGTTGTTTCTACATTTTTAGCAGATGCAAGCTCTTGGATTTTATCACCTAGTTTTCTGTTGTTACTGGCACTTGCTACTAGTATTCCTATTTTTGACATGGGTTTTCCTTTGGATTTGAAATTGTGATGTTTCGTTGAACTATATATTTCATAAATTTTATCAAAAAGAGATTTGCAAAAGTTATGAAATATTTTTTAGTTTTATTCTCTAAGATGAATTATATTTGGTTTAGAATATCGCTGGGATATCTTTTGTATCAATATATTCAATACTTTTGATCACACCATTTTGTAGCTTATACACTGTAAGTTTTGCTTCTTGTTTAGAAAATCTTGTATCATCTTCATCTTCAATAAGTAAAACATTGTAGTTATATTTTTTCATTTTTGGTAATGCAAATAGATAGGAGATGATTGATGGCATACCTGAAATATCTGCTATAAAAACAGCATTATGTTTTTCTAAAAAACCTTTTTCTTTACTACTTAAAAATTCATTTAGACCAGCAGAAGTCTCTTTTTCGGCAGAAAAGATTATAGTTTTGATAGTTGCATCTATCGTATGTGTTTTTTCAAATTGGTCAGCGAGTTGAAAATTCCCTATGTTACGATTAAGATTAAAACTATTTGAAAACAGTGCAGTTGTGAGCAGAGCTAGGACGAGTATTTTTTTTAACATGTAATTTCCTTGTATTATAAATCATAAATGAATTTTAACATGTAATTCATAATAAATATTATTTTTAAAATATTAATTTTATAAATTAATAATGGAGTATATTTTTATCTTTGTGTTGGTTCTACTTTGTTACTATTAGAGAGTAAATCTTATAAATACAAGGGCTAAAAAATGCAAATAAGAATATATTACGAAGATACAGATGCTGGTGGTATTGTATATCACTCAAATTATTTGAAGTACTGTGAGAGGGCGAGGAGTGAGTACTTTTTTCAAAAAAATAGTACTCCTGTGATTGATGGTGCTCATTTTGTGGTACGAAAGATGGATTGTGATTTTATAAAGAGTGCTGTATTTGGTGATATGATTTTTGTGGGTACAAAAATCTTGGAGATGAGGAGAGCTTCTTTTATCATAGAGCATGAGATATATAAAGATAAGATATTGTTATTTAAGGCAAAAGTGACACTTGTTTTGGCTAGAAATGGAAAGCCACAAAAGATAGATAAAAATATAAAAGATATGTTACAGTCACTTTTTGCTATTATATAAAGAATAATAAACTTTTATAATGGACATACAATGACAGTAAATATAACACTTCCAAATACTTCTTATGATATCATAATAGATACTCTTCAAACAATAACTTTAAATAAAAAAGTAGTAGTGGTAACCAACCCTACTATCTCTAAGCTTCATTTGGATTATTTACTTTCAAAATTGATTATACAAGATGTAAGCGTTTGTACTATTCCTGATGGGGAGCAGTATAAACATATGCAAACTATTGAGGATATTTTGGAACACTGTTTTGAGCATAAACTCAATCGTAGCTCGGTGCTTATCGCTTTTGGTGGTGGAGTGATCGGAGATATGACTGGATTTGCTGCGAGTATTTACCAACGAGGAATTGATTTTATTCAGATACCTACGACACTTTTATCACAAGTCGATGCAAGTGTTGGTGGAAAAACAGGAGTCAATAATAGATTTGGCAAAAATTTGGTGGGGGCATTTCATCAGCCAATAGCTGTCAATATCGATCCCTATTTTTTGACCACTTTACCCAAAAGAGAGTTCGCAGCGGGTGTGGCTGAGATAGTCAAAATGGCTGTGTGTTTCGATAAAGATTTTTTTGAATGGTTAGAGCAAAATGAGCTTAATGATGATCTAGGTGAAAATATAACCATAGCGATACAAAAATCTGTCGAAACAAAAGCATGGGTAGTGAGTCAAGATGAAAAAGAGAAAGGTCTAAGAGCTGCTTTGAACTATGGGCATACTTTTGGACATGTAGTAGAAAATGAAACAAACTACGATACTTATTTGCATGGTGAAGCAGTGGGGATAGGGATCTGTATGGCAAATGCAGTTTCTGTCAAAATAGGATTGATGACTCAAGAGGAATCAGACAGAGTCAAAAATCTACTTGAAAGATATGATATCCCTACATCCTATACTATCAAAGATGTAGAAGATTTTTATGAACATTTTTTCCTTGATAAAAAAAGTTTAGACAATAAAATCAAATTTATTTTAGCAAAGGGATTGGGTGAGTGTAAGATCACTGATGAGGTTCCAAAAGAGCTCATTACAGGGGTGTTGCGATGTTTTTAAAGAAATCTTTTTTTACAACCATAGTGGCACTTTTTTTTGTAGGTAACTTTTTGTACGGGAGTGACATTACAAAAGAGAGTATTGATAAAGAAGCAAAAATAATGCAACTTCAAAAATCTTTATCTGAAGTAAATAAAGAGTTGGAGAAAAATATCTGGGTGACGAGGTATAATAATTATTTGACTTACCGAGAGATAGAAAAAGAGCTTGTCAAAATTAGAAAAGATGCAAAAAAATATGGTCGATGGAAAGGAGAAAAATATAAAGAGCTTTCTTATCAACTTAATAATAAAATTCGTATCAAAGAAAATGAACTAGAATTTATAAGTGAATACAAAGATTCTCCCATTGGACGACAAATTAGCCCAGCAGCTATTGGAAAAATACCTACTGTTACAAATCCTTTCTCTATAATAGGAGCACTCTCTTATATTCGTATGCTCAATGAAAATGTGGAAAATTATGAGCAGATCAATACAGAACTTACTCGATTACTTGATGTAATAACAGTAAAAATTAATATATCAAAAGAGTTGTATGCTCTGACTGAAGAGAAAGAACTCAAAATAGAACTTGAAAAGTTAGATTTAGAATTGAAAAACTTTATTATGGTTGTTGATATTGTTTCTACTACAGATGAGGTGTACAATAAAAAAGTAAGACAAACGACACAAGAGGTCAAAGATATGATCTCTGAAGAGATATGGCGTACTGTAAATATTTTGATTATTATTATTGTACTATTTGTGGTATCTATTGGGATTAAAAAAACAGTGAAACGATATGTTGATGATGATGATAAACACTATACTACTAATAAATTAGTCAATTTTATTTTTATAGTGGTAATTGTTTTTATTCTATTATTTTCTTATATAGATAATGTCTCTTATTTGGTTACTATTTTAGGATTTGCTTCTGCTGGTATTGCTATTGCTTTAAAAGATTGGTTTATGTCAATGTTTGGATGGATGGCTATTATGACAAGTGGTGCTATTGGTGTGGGTGATAGAATCAAGGTGGTACGAGATGGAGTAGAAATAGTAGGTGATGTTTTGGATATTACACTTTTTAAAATTGCTGTGCGTGAAGATATTACATTAACTTCTTATATGAAAAATAGAAGAACAGGACGAGTGATTTTTGTCCCTAATAATTATATTTTTACAGATATGATAGCGAACTATACTTTTGATGGTTTACGAACTGTTTGGGATGGGATAGATATCACGATCACTTTTGATTCTAATCATCAAAAAGCAGTGGAGATAGCGAAGTCTATAGTACAAGGGCATGCAAAAGGGTATACCGATCTTACCAAAAAAAGATTACAAAATATGCGAAAAAAGTATGTCTTACGAAGTGCCAATCCAGAGCCACGAATATTTGCGTTTGCTGAGTCCTATGGAATAGTAATATCCTCGTGGTACTATACAAATTCACATGCAACACTAGGTTTACGAAGTACAATTAGTATGGAGATATTAGATGCATTTCAAGCAGAAGATGATATACAAATAGCATACCCTACACAAACAATTAATGTAGCAACAAATGCACAAGTAGATGCAGAAAGATTGATACCAAATATTGAAAAGTCTAGTGCTATATTTGATACTATGAAATAGAAAATAAAGTGAGAAAATGATAAATAAAGAAAAAGTATATTTCAAAACTTTTGGGTGTCGTACCAATGTTTTTGATACACAAGTGATGATGAATAATCTCAAAGATTTTGATATTACGCTTGTAGAAAAGGAAGCGGATATGGTAGTAATAAACTCATGTACTGTTACAAATAGTGCGGATAGTACAGCTCGTAACTATATTAACTCTCTCAAGAAACTCCCTAAAAAACCTCGAATAATTTTTACGGGGTGTGGAGTATGGACAAAAGGGGAAAATCTTTTTGAAGCCAAAAAAATTGATGCACTTTTTGGTCATAGTGAAAAAGAGAATATAAACACACTACTCAAAGATACTACACGATTTTTTAAAGCGGGTGATTTGGATCATATTGATGATACAATTATCGATAAAATGGTGGGAAAAAGTAGAGCGTTTGTCAAAATCCAAGAGGGCTGTGATTTTCGATGTAGTTACTGTATCATCCCTTATGTTCGTGGAAATTCACGAAGTTATGAAGAGCATAAAATCCTACAACAAATCACAACACTTGCTATCAATGGTTTTGGTGAATTTATCTTAACGGGGATAAATGTAGGCTCGTATGGAAAAGCAAAAGGGGTCACGAACAAAAAAGACAAACTCGTCCAACTTCTTAAAAAAATATCTCTGATACGAGGTGTGAGACGGATTCGATTAGGAAGTGTAGAACCCGTACAAATAACAGATGAATTTAAAGAGATTTTAGATGAGCCGTGGATGGGGAAACATATGCATATTGCATTACAACATACAAGTAAAGAGATGTTAAAAATTATGAATAGAAGAAACAAAGTCAAAAGTGACCTTGAACTTTTTGAGATGTTAGCTTCAAAAGGCTATGCTTTGGGGACTGATTTTATCGTAGGGCATCCAGGGGAAACTGATGCTTTATGGAGAGATGCAATGGAAAATATACAAAAATTTCCATTGACTCATCTTCATAGTTTCACCTATTCTCCACGAGATGGGACACCAAGTGCACTTCTCAAACCACAAATCAATGGCACTGTTGCAAAAGGACGGCAAAAAGAGTTAGAAGCATGTATTGCAGCAAAAAATCTTGATTTTAGGAAACAGCATCAAAAGCTAGAGGTGCTTATTGAGTCACAAAAAAATGGAATTTATACAGGATATGATCAGTTTTTTAATCCTGTAGAGGTAAGTAGTCAAAGTGACTTAGTGGGTGACTGGATAAATATAGAAGAGTATGAAATAGTGGGAAATAAAAATGTTTCCAAATTTTAAAAAAAAGAATACAAAAGATAAAAATACTCCAAAAGAGGAACTTTCTACAGTCGATAAAAATCTTAAAATGATGAGTATCTCAGGTGTTGTACTTATCGTATTATTTTTATATACTATCACTAAAACTGACAATATTATTCATGGGCAGAGTTATTATGTCGGTGTTGGATTTTTGTTTGTACTCTTGATGTTAACTTTTGCTTTACAAAAATATAAAAATAAAATCAGAAACTTAGTACCCAAAAATAAATTTAGTACAGAGCTTACTTTTGCTAAAGAAAATACAAATCAAGATATTTCTGTAAAAAAATCAGAAACAGTAGACTATGAAAATATCTCACCTACGACATCTACTATAACTTTTAAAGATGTAGCTGGAATACAAGAGATAAAAGAGGAGCTTGAAGAGGTTGTTGATTTTTTGAACCATCCTGGAAAATACCAAAAATATGGTGTCTCTTTACCTCGTGGTGTTTTACTTGTAGGTCCTCCTGGTGTGGGAAAAACACTCATAGCAAAGGCAGTTGCTGGTGAAGCGGAGGTGCCGTTTTTTTATCAAAGTGGAGCGAGTTTTGTCCATATTTATGTGGGAATGGGTGCAAAAAGAGTGCGAGAGCTTTTTACAGTTGCCAAACTCAATGCACCTTCTATTATATTTATAGATGAGATTGATGCTGTTGGAAAGGCTCGTGGAATAGGGAGTAACGACGAAAGAGAATCAACACTCAACGAATTGCTTACTCAAATGGATGGTTTTGATAGCTCTAGTGGTGTGATGGTGATAGCGGCGACTAATAAAATAGAGGTACTTGATGAGGCACTTTTACGAGCAGGGAGATTTGATAGGCGTGTATTTTTAACATTGCCTACTAAAACTGATAGAATTGATATTTTGCATCTTTATCTCAAAGGAAAATTCTTTGAGTTTGATGTCGAAAAACTTGCCAATGAAACAAGTGGTTTTAGTAGTTCTGCTTTGTCTACTTTGGTAAATGAGTCACTCTTGTATATGATAAAAAGAGAGGGGACTACTTTACTTGAAGATGATATAGAGTTTGCGAAACAAAAAATACAGTTTGGGAAAAAACAGATCACTCTTTTGTCAGCAGAACAAAAAGAGATACTTGCAACTTACCAAGCAGGAAAAGCATATATTATGAAATCAAAAGTAAATCTTTTGGATGATGGTATTGTTATGGAAGATCTTATCTATCCTTCAAAAACACAACTAAAAAATTTGATCAAAAAATATCTTGCAGGTAGTATTGCACTTGAAGTTATTAAAAATGAATCGTATGTAGTGTTTGAAGAGGAGTTAAAAGAGGCATATGTCATGGCTACAAAAATGGTAAATGACTATAAAATGGGATCCAATGTAGATAATTTAGTACAGTCTATAAAAGATGATTTGAAAACAGATATTATCTCAAATATAGAAGAGGTAAAAAAACTTCGAGATATTTTGATAAAGGATGAAGTTGTATTTTAGTGGATTTTCTTTGGACAATGAGCAAAAGTTGTTTGATGAATATAGTATACAATCAGATTTTGTTATAGCTGGATTTAGTTTTGGGGCTATTCAAGCACTTGAGTATGCTTTGGAGACAAGTAAAAGGGTTGATACTTTACAGCTTTTTTCCCCTGCATATTTCAATGATAAAAATGAAAAGTTTAAACGCTTACAATTGTTGTATTTTCAAAAAAATCCAAATCTTTACTGTGATAATTTTCTCAAAAGTGCAGGATTTGAAGAGGGGATAGAAAGTAGATATTTCTCTTTAGGGAGTTATGAAGAGTTGCATACTTTACTCTACTATGAGTGGAGTGCAAAAAAGTTGGAGCAGTTAGTAGAAAAAAATATCAATATAGAGGTGTATTTAGGAGCTGCTGATAAGATTGTTAATGCATCTGCTGCATTGGAATTTTTTAGAGAGTATTCGGAAGTATATTATAGTAAAAATAAAGGACATAGAGTATGAGTGAAAAAATAGCAAAAATAGGAATTATTACCGCATCAGATCGAGCAAGTCAAGGGATATATGAAGATATTTCGGGGAAAGCAATAGAAAATACGATGAATGATTATTTGATATCGGCTTGGACGCCTGTGTATAGATGTATAGAGGATGAGCAACAAACTATTGAAAATACTCTTAAAGAGTTAGTGGATATTGAGGGGTGTTGTCTGGTTGTTACTACAGGAGGAACAGGTCCCTCAAAAAGAGATGTCACACCAGAAGCTACAGAAGCTGTATGTGATAGAATGATGCCTGGATTTGGAGAGTTGATGCGTGCTGAGTCATTAAAATTTGTACCAACTGCAATTTTGTCACGGCAAACAGCAGGACTTAGAGGGAGTTCTCTTATAGTCAATCTCCCTGGGAAACCAAAATCAATACGAGAATGTTTGGATGCAGTTTTTCCTGCTATTCCTTATTGTATCGATCTAATGGAAGGTCCTTTTTTGGAGTGTGATACTGAAGTTATCAAACCTTTTCGACCTAAAAAATAATATTATTATTTATAAGATAGTATAAAAATATGGTATAATTTCGTTTTGATAGATAAAATGGAGAACTATAAATGATAATAGCTAATGATATAAGTTTGTCTTACGAACAAGATAAACTTGTTTTAGAAAACACAAGTTTTCATATTAAAGATAAAGAATTTATTATTATAAGTGGTTCAAGCGGAAGTGGAAAATCGACTCTTTTAAAAGCGATTTATGGAAATTTGGAGATAAGTCATGGGACTTTAAGTGTCGATACTCTTGATATAACAAAAAAAAAATACGGGAAAACTCTTCGCTTACGACAAAATATGGGGATGATTTTTCAAGATTATAAATTGATTGATGAATATACAATCGAAGAAAATATAGCGGCACCTTTGAGAATTAGAAATTATAATAAAGATGTGATAGCAAAACAAGTAGAAAATTTACTCAAACATGTACACCTTGCACACAAAGCAAAATCTTATCCCAATCAACTCAGTGGTGGGGAGCAACAGCGAGTCTGTGTTGCAAGAGCTTTAGGGCATAATCCCAAAATCATTTTGGCAGATGAGCCTACTGGAAACTTGGATGACTATACTGCAAATATAGTGTGGAAACTTTTGCAAAATGCCAATAAACAGTTAGATATCACGGTGATTGTCATGACACATAACAAACCAGAAAATTTAGAGCTTGTCTATAGAGAATTTGAGATAGAAAAAGGGGTGCTATGTGAGATATCTTAAGTCATTATTTGTGTTTGTATCTCCTTTAATTCTTGTATTGAGTTGTTTTTCTTTTTATTTTGTAGTCAATAAAATAGTTGAAAATTATAAAAAAAGTTTGGCTAATGAGTATTCGATTATTCTGATTGCAAATGAGCCATTAGCAGATATTAATGCCCTTACATCAATACAGTTCGAAAAAATAAGTGCCATCAATAGGGATGAGATTATAGGGGGTGTAAAAGAGGCATTTTCTAAGGGATCTCTTGATATGTTTAATCAACAGTTACCATATTTTTATCATTTATATCTCAAAAATTTTCCTACACATAATGAATTACAAAATATAAAAAAAACTTTGACACAGCTTGAAAGTGTGCAAGGGGTAGAGATGTTTGAGAGTGAACATACAAAATTGTACTCTTTACTTGTATTGACAAAAGAGATTGTGACTTCATTATGTATCATGGTACTTGTCTTCTCTTTTTTGATGATATTGCAACAAATCAGACTTTGGTTTTTTGAATATAATGAAAAAATTCATATATTGCAACTGCTTGGTGCTTCGTTATTTTATAGTACAAAATCAATTATTGCTATCATTTTTGGAAGTATTTGTATCTCCTTGGTATTTGTATTTTTGAGTATGTTTATGCTTATTACAAATTTGTCATGGATATTGCAACCTGAGTTACTTTCTATGATACCAAAGGTACAAGATTTTTCTTTTGAATTGATACAAATTGGTATTTTAGCTGTAATGATACCATCTATTGCATTTATATTTTTTGTACTCAAACATAGAATAAATAATGATGTTTAAATTCTTTGTTTTTTTTTGGATCTCATTATTTGGATTTTCAAATCTAGCTTTTGCCTCTTATTCGAGCAAAGAAAAAAATCTAGCTACGAATATACAAATAACTATTTTACAAATATTAAAAGATGAGAAGAGATATAAAAAATTAGAATTTTTATTGAAAAAATCCAAAAAAAGAATAGATGCCAATACCATAAAAATAAAATTATTAAATAACAAAAAGAATCTTTTAGAGAATGAACTCCAAAATTTACATACTAAAAGGCTCGAAGCAGAATTGAATATTATTCGATTGACGGTTAAAAAATATGCGAAAAGTAGAGCGGTACACTCCATAAATAAAAAATCTTCTCAAAGTGTAATAGACAATGAGGTGTATAAAGTTTTGGAAAAAAGTATTGAATTTGAGGGTTCGAGATACAATAAGATTACTAAAAAATTAGAAGATAAAATAGTTGATAATTCTCATCTCTTAACAAAACTCAATGGTATTAGAAAGAAACAAAAAGAGCTTATCTCCTATAACCAAAAATTACAAAATACACAAGAACATACTATAAAAATTTTGAAAAAAAAGCATAAAAAGTATGTGGAAAATCTTCAAAAGATTTTTGACTAATACTTTTGAAACTTTTATTTTGTATCCTTTTTGTATTTATAACACTTTTAAATGCAGGCAGTTTAGTCAAACTACATGTGAGTAAAAATCACACTTTTTTAACATTTATAGAATCAATAAGTGGTGCTACTTATGTCTCGAAAGTTCCCAAACAAATTTATCTTTCTCAATATAAAAATGATATAAAAAACTTTGTTTTATTGCATAAAAGAATAGCAAAATCTACAATCAAAAAATATCCTCACACAAAAAAACTACTCAAGGCATTATATATAGAATCACTCAATTACAAAACATTTAGAGAATTTGAGAGAAAAATAAAAAGTTACAAAGTGGGTATTGGTACAAAAAATTTAGATAAGTATTTTAGATATTTACATAAATTATATCCTCGATTTGAAAAAATACTTTGGAAAAAAACATACAAAGGTCTGCTATATCGTAAAGATAGACTAGAAAAACTGATGCAAAAAAAAGAGTTTGATATGATGATAAAAAAAGTATTAGATTTTTATAGCGTAGATCAAAAAGATATTGGAGTTTTAGATATTGCATTGTATCCTATCTCGTATGGAAAAAATATCAAGGCATATAGTATGGGTAATATAGAAACAATTGGAATATTTGTAGGGCAGTCTCAAAATCTTGTTTGGCTTTTGAGTGCTACGATACTTCATGAATTGGCACATTCTATTTATAGAAAAAGTACGATAGTACAAAAAAACTTTCTGAATATTAAAAATAAAAAAAGAGCTAGAACTATTAATGAGGTGATGGCAACAGCCATAGGAGCTGGTTGGGGATATAATGCACTTACGAATAGATATGCAAAAAGATTGTGGTATAACAATAAAACATATAATAGATTTGGAAAACGAGTCTATCCAAAGATAAAAAAATATATAGAGACACAAAAATCAATAGATCTTGATTTTGTAAGGTATATCAAAGAATTACTGTAATAAACAAATCCATTTTGTAAAGTATTAGGGAAAATTATGGTAAAATAAAGCAACTAATTATGTATAAAAAAGGGTTCTTATGGCTGAGATTAAAGAAAATGATGTAGTACAATATAAAAGTAATAAAGTAGAGATAAAAAAAGCACCTGAGGCTGGGGATAATGTATCTGTATATGTTCGACCCGGTGATCAAATTGATTTTGATTTTGGTGATTTGAATATAGAAGACTTAGAGTATAAGCTTATAGGTGGGGATATTGTCATTGATGTTCCTGGTCAAGGCTCTTTGACTTTTGTATCTATGGCTCTTATGAGTTATAGTGATACACCTCCCTCTTTTAATTTTGATCAAGGATACTCTTTATCACTCTCAACTATTCTATCAGCCATAGAAGAAGTAAATAATCTCCCTTTAGAATCTATCTCTGCAAGTCTTGAAGTCAAAATTGATCAAGAGCTCTCCCATGATGCAGAAGAGGTACAGCCAATAGTAATTGTTCAAGAGATTGTACAAATAAATGAAAATATTAGTATGGAAGAGTATGAGGATATAGATCCATATGAAGAGCTTGATATCGATGACTCTTCTTCTGATGACTCTTCTTTTACATCTAATGCTTCATCAAATTCAAGCTCTTCAGCAAAAGCAGTTGAAGAGGCAGTGGAAACAGATGTAGGACCAGCTGAAGTAGAGGGTATTAGACCTACTCTCTCTTTTAATATAGATATACAGCATGTAGAGATCTCATCAGCTCAAAGTACTGTTGCAGGTAAAGAGAACTTAACAGTAGATGGTGGAGGCGGTACTAGCTATAACAATGATTATTTAGCGAATGCTGTTACTGCAAATTTAGTCAAACAAACTGATGCTGAATCTATTGATTATAGAGATATTCAAAGTGGTGATTATGATAAAACGATCATCAATGCAGATAATGCATCGTATATAAATGAGACTCAAACAGCAAGAGCTATTACCTTGACACCTTTACAATCTGAAGGGTATGGAGTCACTAGTTTAACACTTTCAGGTTTAGCTTCTGGGGTGACTATATTGGGTGCTACAACCAATGAAGATGGGAGTGTTACATTAGTAAAATCTACTACAGATAATATATCTACTGGTTTTACTGTCGATGAGATTACAGGTGAGATTGATTTTATTATTCAATATGAAAGAACACTTGATGTCGATTTTGAGTTAACTATTACGGCTACGAGTACATTTGATTTGGCAAATGTATCTGAAGAGAATCTTGAGGGTTTTGAAACTCCTATAGAAACAACACTAGAATTTTCTGATACTTATGGTGTAAATATAAAAGAGGTAGATGAAAGTAGTACAGATACTTATAAATATGAACAATTTGTAGGGAGTGATCTTACAAATGGATTTGTTCTTGCTACAAATATCAATGAAAATATTATACAAACAGGAGATACAGATACAGAAGTATATGGTTCTTTAGTTAGTGATACTATTACAGCGAGTATAGGTGATGATACACTTTTTGGAAATGAAGGTGATGATACGCTTGCTGGTGGTCTAGGTGATGATACTATTATTGGTGGAGAGGGTACAGATACTGTATCTTATGAAAACTTAGAAGAGCTAGTAAATGGTTCTGGTATAGGTGTTACTATCAATATGGCTACTGGTATCAGTACAGGAGAGGGTACAGATACTTTAAGTGAGATAGAAAATGTAATCGCTTCAAATTTTGATGATACTATTACAGGAGATGCTTTTGCAAATACTATAGATGGATTGGATGGAAGTGATACGGTGAGTTATTCTTATGTTGATGCATCAAATGATTTGAATATAGATCTCTCTTCTGGTGTGATAAATGTAACTGATACAGATATTGATACTATTTTAAATATTGAAAATGTGATAGCTGGAGCAGGTGATGATACACTTAAAGGAGATACGAACAATAATACTTTAGATGGATCTTCTGGAAATGATACGGTTGATTATAGTTATTCTGCATCTGGAATTGATGTCACTTTTGATGATGAAGAAACAGGAATAGTGACTATAGGAAATGAGACAGATACACTCGTAAGTATTGAAAATATGATCGGTTCTGACTACGATGATATTATAAAATCAACAGATACTACTTCTATTACAAATGTATTTACAGCTGGTGGTGGAGATGATACTTTAGCTGGTGGATCTGGAGCAGATACACTCAAAGGGGAAACTGGATCAGATATATTACAAGGTGGAACTGGGAATGATACTCTTGATGGTGGTACAGAATCTGATGGTTCACGAGGAAGTGATACGGCTGATTATAGTGATAGAAGTGACTCTATCAATGCAAATTTAGCTTCTAATAGTGTGAGTATCTCTGCTGCCAATGAAACAGATACTCTTATTAGTATAGAAAATATCACAGGTGGTAGTGGTGATGATAGTATCACAGGAGATGATGAATCAAATATTTTATCTGGTGGTGATGGTACTGATATTCTCAATGGTGGTGATGGTGATGATACTCTCAATGGTCAAGCTGGTGATGATACTCTGAATGGAAATCTAGGAAGTGATATACTCAATGGTGGTGATGGTGATGATGTTTTTACAGGGACAGCTGATGATTTTACAGGGGATACTATTGATGGAGGTCTACACACTTTAGCTGTAGATGGTACACAAGGGACAACAGCAGCAGCTAATGGAAAAGGGGATACTGTAGACTATAGTAGTATGGTCGATAGTGTAACGCTTGTGATGGAAGATGGTGCTGCTACTACGAGTGTAAAAATAGGTGTCAATAGTGCTGATCATACTTTGTCTAGTATTGAAAATGTAAAAGGTTCTGATACAGCAAGTGATAATCTTACAGGAAATAGTAGTAACAATACACTTTTGGGGCAAGGTGGAAATGACACACTTGAGGGTGGTGCTGGTGATGATTATCTCGATGGTGGTGTTGGCTCTAATACAATCTCTTTTGCAAATGCAGCTACTAGAGTAAACAATGCTATATCCGTAGGGGTGAAAGTCAATCTTAGCGATGCTGTATATGACACAATAGCAGCTGGAACTGCAAATGGTGATGGAGATGATACTATCTCTAATTTTACCAATATTCTTGGTTCTTCACTTTCAGATACTTTAGTTGGAGATGATCAAATCAATACGGTTTCAGGGGGAGATGGTGCTGATGTGATAGATGGTCTTGCAGGAGATGATGCACTCAATGGTGGATTGGGTAACGATAGTTTTACTATGAATCTTGATGATGGTATGGATACTATCGATGGAGGAGAGGGGCGTGATACTGCTGATTATAGTAGTCTTAGTGCTGCTATCTCTGTATCACTTGATGAAGAAAATGAAGTCAAAGCTATCATGGATAAAAATGGAGATGATATTTTTGATACAGATGATACTTATGATAAGATTAAAAATATCGAAAATGTTACAGGTGGAGCAGGTGATGACTTTATCTATGGAGATGTGCAAAAAAATACTCTTTATGGAAATGAGGGAGATGATTCTATCAAAGGTGGAGCTGGTAATGATTCTATTGATGGTGGGGTAGGTGCTGATAATCTCAAAGGGGAAGCTGGAGAAGATGAGATCTACGGTGGAACTGGAAATGATAATATTTCAGGGGGTACAGAAGACGATACTTTGTTTGGTGGCGATGGAAGCGATAACCTGAGTGGTGGCGATGGTGTCGATTTTATCACTGGTGGAGAGGGTGAAGAGACAGATGGTGGAGATAATCTTGATTATTCTGCTGAATCAAGCTCTTTGAGTATTAATTTAAATAATATAGGAACTACAGGAGAAAGTGTAGGGTATGCTACTGCTAGTGTTGGTGGTATTGTTGCTGATTATGTAAAAGAGATAGAAAATGTGATAGGTTCTAGTTCATCGGATGAGATTTATGGAGATGATGATAGCAATACTCTGAGTGGATTGAGTGAAAATGATGAGATAGCAGGAGCTTCTGGTGATGATATATTATTAGGTGGCGATGGTGATGATATTTTTAAAGCGGGAATAGATAACGCTACTCACGATGGTTTGGCAGATGGAGATGATGGAGTTGATACTATAGATGGTGGTGATCATACTATAGATAATGCAGCGACTCAAGGATCTACAGATGCTTTTGCAGGGAGTGGTGATACGGTTGATTATAGTGCGATATCAAAAGCTATAGATGTTGACTTGTCTGTTATTGGAGCGGATACTTATACTACGGTTACTATAGATGGTTATTCTAATGATAAGATTAAAAATATCGAAAATGTCACAGGTGGAGCTGGCGATGATACCATCACAGGTGATGCAAATGCAAATACTTTAAAAGGGGAAGCTGGCGATGATACTCTCTCTGGTGGGGCTGGAAAAGATTATATTGATGGTGGCGATGATACGACTGGAGATACGGTAAGTTATGCATATTTAACTGCTGCTGGAGTTACAGTAGACTTGAGTGCAAATAGTGGTGTTGTGGATGCTTTGGATACGGATACACTGTACAATATCGAAAATGTAATTGGTGGTGGTGCTGAAGATAGTATCACTGGAAATTCAAGCTCAAATACACTCATAGGTGGAGCAGATGATGATGAATTTTATGCAAGTGCTGGAGATGATAGTATCTATGGTGGAACAGTTGCATCAGATGGAACACATAGTGTTGGTACAGAATATAATAAAGTAGTTTATACAAGTGCTGCAAAAATATATGTAGATTTAAGTGCTACTACAACTGAAGCAAATGGAAATGTGTATGCTGAGGTATTAAAATCAAATTCATTTGCAAATGATGGTTTTGCAGTAGGTACATTGGAATCGACAGATAAAATTTATGGTATTACTAATGTGTATGGGACGGAATCATTTGATACAATTATAGGAAATAGTGCTGGAAATAAACTCAAAGGTGAAGGTGGAGATGATATCATTGAGGGAAATACTGGAGATGATTTCCTTTATGGTGGAACTGGAAATGATACTTTTAATGCTACTTCTCTAAATGATGGAGTTGATACTATAGATGGTGGAGATGATAGTGATACAGTTGATTATAGTGCTTTAACGAGTACTGCTGCTATTCAAGTGACATTGGGGACAGATGGTGCTAGTTCTGCTGTGACAGTAAGTAATGGTGGAGATAGTGATACAATCACAAATATAGAAAATGTAACAGGTACAGATCTTGCGGATAGTATCTATGGGAATAATCTTAATAATACTCTTAAAGGTGGAGCTGGTGATGATACACTTGATGGTGGAGCTGGAGATGATTATCTTGATGGTGGAGCTGAAACAAATGGAGATACAGCTTATTATAATCAAGCTACTGGAAGTGTTACTGTAAATCTTGGTATCGATGGTACAGCCCAGGCTGTAGGTGGAGGACAAGGGAGTGATACACTTGTAAGTATAGAAAATGTGATAGGTTCTTCGTATGATGATACATTTTATACAAACTTTACTAAAGCGAGTAGTTTTGATGGTGGGTTAGCAGATGATGAGGTAGATGGAGATACAGTTGATTATAGTAATCTAAAAGCTGATATTGGTGGAGCGAATTATACAGGAACTGCTGATGCAGATAATATTTTCTTAAACTTAACAGCTGGTACTGTTGAGGTACGATATGATGGTGCAACGGTAACAGATACGATAACAGGTATAGAAAATATCATCGCAACAAGTGGAAATGATACACTTTATGGAGATAGTGGTAATAATATCCTTGAGGGTCTTTTAGGTGATGATATTCTTGATGGTGGTGCGGGAGATGATACTCTTGATGGTGGTGCTGGAAGTGATACAGCCTATTACGATCAAGCGACCTCTGGAGTCACTGTAGATCTAGGAATCACTACGGCACAGGCTGTAGGTGGAGGACAAGGGAATGATACATTTGTCAGTATAGAAAATGTAATAGGTTCAAAATATACGGATACTTTTAAAGGTGATAGCGTCGCTTCAAATATATTTGATGGTGGATATGTATTAGCAACAGGTGTTGAAAATACAGGTGATGAGGGAGATACAGTTGATTATTCCTCTCTTATAAATGCTACAGATAAAGTAATAGTTGATCTAAGTAATACAACAACAGCCAATGTAAATGTCTATGTAACAGGGACTGAACAAGGGGCTGATACTTTACGAAATATAGAGCATGTAATAGGAAGTTTTGGAAATGATACTTTTACTGGAAATGATGATAGTAATATTTTATTAGGAAAAGATGGAGATGATACTTTTCTTGTGACAGGTGCTTCTGCAGCTGGAGAAGCAGATACTATTGATGGTGGAGACAATACCACTACAGGAGATACAGTTGATTTTTCTGGGGTAACCAATACAAATTATTTTGTAGATGTAAATTTAGGTTCTCAAGATCTATTACTCAAAGATAAAGCAAATGGTAATAATACTGTAAGAGATGATACGGTTTTAAATATTGAGAATATTACGGGTACTCAAAATGAAGATAGTATCTCAGGAGATAGTTCTAAAAATATCTTAAAAGGGGAAGATGGTACTGATAGTATTTTTGGTGGAGCTGGAGATGATATCATCTATGGTGGTGCAAATAGTGCTGGAGATGCAGCAGGTGTTTATGAGATACTTGATGGTGGAAATGATGATGATACTATTTATGGAGGAGATGGTGCTGATAGAATTTCTGGTGGGTCTGGAGCTGGAGATGATAAACTTTATGGTGATGCTGGAGATGATAGTATTACAGGTGGGTCTGGAGCTGATATAATTGATGGTGGAAGTGACAAAGATACTATCAATGGGAATGATGGACAAGATAACCTCTCTGGTGGAACTGAAGATGATATCATAAAAGGTGGAGATGATGATGATATTATTTATGGAGACGATTCACTTAGTAGTGTAACAAATGCAGGTGCTGATACACTGTATGGTGAAGAGGGTGCCGATAAATTATTTGGGGGTTATGGAGATGACACACTTTTAGGTGGTAGCGATGATGATTCACTGTGGGGTGGTGAGGGTACTGATACGGTTGATTATTCTACCACTGGTAATAGTGTAGAGGTAAACTTGGCAACTCAAAGTGCAAGTGGTGATGGAACAGATGCATTAAATTCGATCGAAAATGCAATTGGCTCAGCGTATGATGATACATTTATCTCTAATTTTTCTACGAGTAATAGATTTGATGGAAATGAAGGGACTGAAACCGTTGGTGATAGCATAAGTTATGAGGCGATTACTGTTACAGATGCTGCAACAGATAGAGTAGTAGTAGATCTTTCTACAGAAGTTGGAGAAGGTGATGAAACTGATGGGTATTATGAAGCAGTGATAACCTCTAACTCTGGAGCAGATACTTTTACTGATTATCTCAAGAATATGGAAAATGTTACGGGTTCCAATGGTAATGATATTATTGTTGGAGATGACTCTGCTAATACACTCAAAGGGTTGTCTGGAGATGACTCTTTAGGTGGTGGCGATGGCATAGATTATATAGATGGTGGTGCTGGTACATCTGATACGGTGACTTATGATTATGTTGCAAGTGGAGAATCGGTCACGGTAGATTTGGCTACTCATACAGGATATGTAGATATAAATGATCAAGATACTTTGGCAAATATAGAAAATGTATATGGTTCGAGTGGTGATGATACTATCAAAGCTACAACTGGAGATGTGAGTAATATATTTGATGGTGGAAATAGTGCTAAATATACAGTTGGAGCTACAGATAGTGATACTGTTTCTTATGAAAATTATACAGCAGGAGTAACTGTATCTTTGGGAGAAACATCTGCACAAACTATAGTAGGAAGTGATAATGATACGCTTATAAATATCGAAAATCTTACAGGTGGGAAAGGGGCTGATACTCTCACAGGTGGAAATGGTACACAATCCAATAAACTTGATGGTTTTGAGGGGAATGATACTTTTCTTATGGGGCTATATGATGATGGTACAAATACTGTAACAGATGCTGATGATGGAGCTGATTCTATTGTTGGTGGTGATGGGATTGATACTATTGATTATAGTGTGATAAGTAAGGATATTACTGTCACATTAGGCGAAGATGTTGCTGATGCAATAGTTAATATTACTGATTATTCAAATGATACTATCAATACAATAGAAAACTTTACTGGTGGAAGTGGTAACGATAGCATTACAGGAAATTTATCTTCAAATATTCTCACAGGTGGAGATGGTGTAGATAATATCAAAGGAAAAACTGGACTTGACACAATTTATGGTGATGAGGGCAATGATATATTGTCAGGTGGAAATGATGAAGATACTATTTATGGTGGAAGTGGTAATGATATCATTAGTGGAGACATAGATGAGGATATACTTTATGGAAATGATGGTGATGATACTTTAAAAGGTGGAGCTGGAGATGATGTTATTTATGGTGGTGATGCTTCAGGGAGTACTGGAAATGACTGGGTAAATTATGAAGACTCATCTTCGAAAGTCACAATTAATTTAGGCGATGGTGATACTAACAGTGATGGAACAACTGATACAGATAGTATCACAGTAAAAGCAGGAGCGCATGGATATTCAACAGGATTGGGTGGTGCTACTGGTGAGGGTACTGACTCATTATTTGATATTGATAATGTTGTAGGAACTACTTTTGATGATACTATTACAGGTACTACAGAAGTTAATACACTGTATGGAAATACTGGTAGTGATATATTTAAAGCTTCGAGTGCAAGTGATGGTGCTGATATTATTGATGGATACAATGGAATTGCAGTGGATACTAATGATGATGCTAATAGTGATACTATAGATTATAGTGCATTGGGTGCCACAAATCAAATCACAGTAGATTTGGCAGATAGTAATATAGATGCGATTGTCACTGTAAATGGTGGAGATAATGATACTGTTCGAAATATAGAAAATGTTATAGGTACAGCTGGAAATGATATTATCTCAGGAAATAATGAAGACAATTCTCTTGTAGGACTTGGTGGAGATGATACTTTACAAGGAGAGCTAGGAGCGGATCATATATATGGTGATGCTCTTGATGGGACAGGAACAGGAAATGATACTGTAAGTTATGCCTACTTAACCGCACAAAAACTTATAGTAAATCTTGATAGCTCTAGTGCTGAGGTATATGGCTCAACTACAGATAAGGATACGATTAGTAATATAGAGAATGTTATTGGGGGAACTCTTTCTGATACTATTACAGGGAGTTCTGTAGATAATATTTTGCAAGGTGGAGTAGGTGGAGATGACACTTTTGCTGGACTTGGTGGAGATGATACTATTTATGGTGGATCTTATGATGGAGCTACACACACAGATAGTGGTGAAGATATGGCTGATTATAGTGCTGAAAATAAAATTAGTGTAACTTTAGGTGAGGGTGCTATAGTAACTGTAGATAGTGATGGAGATGGAAGTTTTACAACTGGTACGGAAGATAAAGATACACTGTATGGTATAGAAAATATCAAAGGTTCTGATAGTGGAGCAGATACGATAGTCGGAGATGTAAACGAAAATACTATCTATGGTATGGCAGGGAATGATTCTCTCGATGGCGGAGCAGGTGCTGATTATATCGATGGTGGATCAGGAGCAGATACGATTGTAGGTGGAGCAGGTGCCGATAGTCTTTTAGGTGGAGATGGAGCTGATCAGTTTAATGTAGGGACTACTGCACTTTCTGAGTATAGTGGAGATGTTATTGATGGTGGAGATGAGATTGATACTGTTGATTATAGTACTATAGATACAAGTGGTTTCACAAATGGGCAAGGTGTCGAAGTTGTCCTCGCAGCTGGATCGCCTGCAGATGTTTATTTTGATGGAAGTGCAACCGCTAGTCATACCCTTACAAATGTAGAAAATATTATAGGAACAAACTTAAAAGATATTATTACAGGAGATAATCAAGCCAATACACTTACAGGTATGGCAGGAGCAGATACGCTTAAAGGAAATGCTTTGAGTGATGTACTTTATGGTGGTGCTGATAGTGATGAGCTTTGGGGTCAAGATGGAGATGATACTATCTCTGGTGGAAGTGAAGCTGATGCTATCTATGGTGGTTCTGGATATGATATCTTAAAAGGGGATGAGGGTGCCGACCAAATCTCTGGTGGTGGAGATGATGACCAAATATTTGGTGGAGATGATAACGATAGCATCTCTGGTGGATATGGAAAAGATACACTACAAGGTGAAGCTGGTGATGATACCCTTACAGGAGATGCTGGAGATGATATTATCGCTGGTGGTAGTATTACTATCGCAGGTGGAGTGGTAACAGCTTCTGTTGATGCAGATGATACACTAGGGGATACAGTTGATTATAGTACAGCTATAAAAGGGATGACTATTGATCTGGATATTGGTGATGCAATAGCAGGAAAAGGGACTGCTTCAAGTGCAGATCAAGGTGATGATGAGCTGTATGATATAGAAAATGTAATCGGTTCGAATATTGAAGGTGATAAGATCACTGGGAGTGCTAAGGACAACACTTTGTCAGGAAAAGGTGGAGATGATACACTCTATGGTGAAGATGGTGAAGATTCATTATTGGGTGGTATTGATAATGATACACTGTATGGTGGAGCTGGAACTGATACTATTCGAGGTGGAGCTGATGATGATGCTATTTATGGCGGAGCTGATAACGATAACCTTAAAGGGAATAGTGGAAATGATATCTTTTATGCAAGTTCTTGGGATGATGGAGCTGATACGATAGATGGTGATGATGGGGTAAACGATGGGGTTGAAGATGCAGTTGACTATAGTGCATTAACTGATACTGACAATAAAATCGTAGCAACACTTCAAAATGTGGGAAGTTCTGTTATCGAAGTATATGATGATGCTGGAAACCATTCAGATGCTTCAAATGATGATACCATTAGTAATATCGAAAAAATTATCGGTACAAGTGGAGATGATACATTTACAGGAAACTCTTTGGCGAATACTCTTGATGGTGGAGCAAGTGGAACTGATCTCGTAAAATATGACTATGATGATGTTGAATCTACAGGGGTGAGCGTTGATTTAGAAAATAATACAGCTACAGAAACTGTAGGTGGAACTGCTGTTGTAGATGTTGTTACAGGGATTGAAAATGTTATAGGTTCTGATTATGATGATACATTTATCACAGCAAGTGGCGTTACAAATACAATAGATGGTGGTGAAACAGATGGAATTAGAGCTGAGGTCAATGGGGATACTATAGATTATAGTTCACGATCAAATGCTATTAGTGTGACTTTAACAGGTGCTGTATTAGCTACAGTAGCTGTTGCAGGTGATAGTGATGACAATATAAAAAATATAGAAAATGTAATAGGTTCTACTGCAGCTGATAATATTACAGGTGATGCAGATACAAATACTCTCAAAGGTGATGGTGGAGATGATATCTTGGATGGTGGAGCAGGAGATGACTCACTTTCAGGTGGAGATGGAGCTGATTCTATTATCGGTGGATCTGGAGCGGATGTACTTACTGGAAATGATGGAAATGATGAATTTATTCAATCAAATATAGCAGATGCTGGTGATAGTATTGATGGTGGAACAGGTGCTACATCTTTAGATACTATTGATTATTCAGGAATTGATGCTGCACAAATTGGTGGTATCTATGCAAAACTTGCTACTGGAGAAGTTATTATTGATGCTGATGCTGATACTGATTTTACAGATACAGCTGAAAATAAAGTAGATACTATTACAAGTATAGAAAATATTTCTGGTACTCAAAATGCGGATAGTTTAATTGGGAACAGTGAAGTAAATTCACTCTATGGAAATGCTGGTATTGATTATATTGATGGTGCTATTGGAGATGATTATCTTGTCGGTGGAGATGCTGTTGACACTATTTATGGTGGAGATGGAGCGGATACTATATATGGTGATGATAGTTTAAACAGTGCAGGTATGGTTAATAATGATGAGCTGTATGGTGGAGCTGGTATAGATACTATTTATGGTGGATATGGTAATGATACCATAGATGGTGGTACTGGCAATGATGCTATCAAAGCTGGATATGGAGATGATACACTTATCGGTGGTGCAGATAATGATACTCTTGAGGGTGAAGATGGGAGTGATACTGCGTATTATGCCGATGAAACAAGTGCAATTGATGCAGAGCTTACAGATACAGGTGGAAGTGCTACAGGTAATTCTATAGGGATAGATATCTATACCTCTATAGAAAATATAACAGGGTCACAAGATAGTGATAATATTACTGGGAATTCTGGTAATAATATTTTGGATGGTCAAAAAGGTGATGATGTTATCACTGATGGAGCAGGAGATGATTCTGTACTTGGTGGTGAGGGTGATGACACTTTTTATGCAGCGACAGGAACAGATGAGTTTGATGGTGGAGATCATACTATAGATGCTACAACAACTCAAGGCTCTAGTTCACCTTATCGAGGCAAAGGTGATACTATTGATTATAGTTTGTTTGGAGCAGATAAAATTGTTGTAGATTTAGATACCGTTGATGGGAGTGGTTTTTCTGAAGTGCTAGTTACAGATGCAGATACGAGTGACTATACAGATACAATAAAAAATATAGAAAATATCACAGGTACCACAGGAGCTGATACAATAACTGGAAATAGTATATCCAATACACTTGTAGGAAATGCAGGAAATGACACACTTAGTGGTGGAGATGGTGATGATTATCTTGATGGTGGATCTGATGATGATACATTTGTAGGTGGAGCTGGACTCGATACTATCGTAGGTGGAGCTGGCTCGAATGATTTGACTGATTATTCTACTGAAACAGAAAAAATTGATGTAGATTTTTCTAATGGACTCAATGATTATGTCAAAATAGGTGGAAGCAACGAAGATATTATAAGTGGAATTGAGCATTTTTATGGTGGTACAAATGATGATACGATTGTTGGAAATTCTCAAGCGAACTCTATCAAAGGAAATGAGGGTGATGATACACTTAGTGGAGGTGCTGGAGCTGATACACTTGATGGTGGAGATAATACAACATATGGTGACAATGATGGTGATGGCGATGTCGATGTTGCTGATGGAACAGCTGGTTCAACGCAAACAGGAGATACCGCTGATTTCTCAGACTTATCGAAAAGTGTGACAGTTAATTTAGATACAGATAATATTATTGGAAATGGTGCTATTGGTACTGCATTGAGTGATAGTCAAACTGATACTCTTATAAATATAGAAAATGTAATAGGAACAGCACTTGATGATAATATCATAGGTGATAATGCTGCAAATACTTTAGAGGGTGGTGATGGAGATGATGTTCTAATCGGACTTGATGGTGTTGATTATTTTGATGGTGGTCTTGGGAATGATGATGCTATTGATTTTAGTGATGCTACTGCCGATGGTGTTATCGTTAATTTATCCACTGTACAAACTTTGGGCGATAATACAACATATAGAGTACAACAAGATGGATTTAACAATGCAGAGTTTGTTGAAAATGTTGAAAATATTATAGGTACAAGTTTGGTCGATACTATTATCGGTGATAGTGAAAATAACAATCTCAATGGTGGAGCGGATGATGACTCTATTTATGGAACTTCAGGGACAAATATACTTGTAGGTGAATCAGGAGATGATACTTTTAGAGGAGGTTCAGGAGCAGATACTATCTATGGAAATGATGAAAGTGCAAGTACTCTACATACAGAATCTGATACTGTAGATTATTCTACAGCTGGAAATAATATAAAAGTAAATCTCTCTAGTACGGATAGTACAATAGAATTATCAGAAGAACAAACGACAACTTTTGCAACACAATCTGCTACAGGAGATGGTGCCGATAAACTTTATGAGATAGAAAATATCATAGGATCTAATAATGGAGATACACTTATAGGTGGTGAAGGTATTAATATTTTAGATGGTGGTGGTGCTGCTGATATTTTGGCTGGTGGAACTGGTGTCGATACACTCATCGGTGGAACTGGAAATGATACTATCTTAGGTGGACTTGATGGTGATATGATTTATGGTGGGACAGTCGATGACTATAAAAATATCACAACAAGTAGTATAGCTGGAAGTGATATGGTTGATTATTCTTATATTACTGATACTACTGCTATCAATGCTGATCTGAGCAGAGCAACAGATCAAATACAAGACTCAAGTGATGTTACAAAAGCGGATGTAGTGTATGATATTCAAAATGTTAAGGGGACTAAAAATGATGATACTCTTAAAGGGCATGATGACTTAACTAGTGAAAACTCACTTTTGGGATATGATGGAGATGATTCTTTTATCGTTTCTCAAGGTGCCGATGCTTTTGATGGTGGCGATGGTACGGATACTTTAGATTATAGTACAGTTGATATATCAGGAGCTGGGAATGCTGTAATTATTGATCTGATCGATGGAAAAGCGAGTGACAATGGATACCACGCAGCAGATACTTCTTTAATTGAAGATACTATTATAAATATTGAAAATATTATCGGGACTACAGGTGATGATAATATTCAGGCGAATAATGAAGTCAATGTATTATATGGTAATGATGGTGGTGATATACTTAATGGTAGAGGTGGAGCAGATAGTATCTATGGTCAAATTGGAGCGGATACACTTTTTGGTGGACTTGGTAATGATATTATTGATGGTGGAGATGATAATGATAAAATCTCTTATATTATTGTTGATGGAGATACAAATGATGGAGATGATACAGTTATAGGTGGAGATGGAGTAGATACATTGTCTTATGCTGAGTCATCTACAAATGGTATCACCGTAGATCTAGGTGATCAGTCTGATGTAAATAATTTTGGTACGGTAGCTGTAGGTGCTGGTGGAGCTTCTGGGACAGATACTCTACAAGATCATATTGAGATTATCGAGGGATCAAGTGCAAAAGATGTGATGCAAGGTTGGAATACAACAGGATATACAGGTGATTTTAAAGATACATTTTTAGCAGGTGCTGGAAATGATACTCTCTATGGTGGTGTTGGTGATGATTTTTTATTTGGTGATGGTGGAAATGATCTGATTAAAGGTGAGCAAGGTGATGATACTATTGATGGTGGTAGTGGTACGGATATACTCTCTTTTGAAGGTGCTACTGGAAGTGTTATCGTATATCTTGATGGTACAGATGGTGATAATGTTGCTACAACTGATAATGTTGAGGTGATTAATGATGGTTTTGGTACAAAAGATCAGGTAATTAATATAGAAAATGTTATAGGTTCAAGTAATAATGATACTATCAAGGGAAATACAGGTTATGATAGTATAGATGCAGGAGCTGGTGATGATACTATCATCGCAACGACAACAGGTAGTACAGATTTTGCTAATGGTGGATCTAATACTACTATGACTACTGATGGAGCTGGTGATTGGTTGAGTTTTGAAGCTTTAGGAAATGCTGTTAATGCACAATTGTCTACAAATGTTGTGAGTGGGGCGACCTCTATTACTATGAGTGGTATAGAAAACTTAAAAGGTTCTGATTATAATGATGACTTACGAGGAGATGGTAGTGCAAACTCCATTGCTGGAAATATTGGTAATGATGTAATCTATGGAAATGCTGGAGATGATAAACTCTATGGAGATGAAGGTGATGATGAACTGCATGGTGGTGATGGACTGGATACTTATGATGGGGGAACAAATACAGATGGAAGTGCAGAATCAGATGAAATAAATTTTTATTATACAGATGGTGGCGTTGAAGTTGATCTTTCTACATCAACTGTAAATGATGATGGTTATGGAAATACAGAGAATAATTCTATTACAAATATAGAAAATATTGGTGGATCGAATAATGATGATAATGGAGATACGCTTACAGGTGATGATAATGACAATAAAATCTATGGATATGGTGGAAATGATACTTTATCTGGATTAGGTGGAGTTGATCATATTGAGGGTGATACGGGTGCTGATGTTATTGATACAGGTACTGGAGCTGGTGATATTGCCTATGGTGATGAAGGTATAGATACTCTTACTGGTGGTCTTGATGGTGATTTTCTTATTGGTGGAACTACTGCAGGCGATGATGGCGATGTGACTAATCCTACGGAAGACTGGATAGATTACTCTAATGCAGAAGCGATAAGTGTTAATTTGGATCAAACCACAAATGTAAGTGGTTCAGATTATTCTCAGGTGTTTAAAGTTTCTGATACGAATGATTTTGATTATATAAAACAGATAGAGAATATTAAAGGTTCAGATAATGATGATATTTTAGGTGGTAATTCTGGAGATAATAGTATTTTATCAGGGACAGGTGATGATACTATTTATGCTTCTGATGGACAAGATTATATCGATGGTGGAGATAATACTGCTATGAGTTCTGGTGGTGGTGATTGGTTAAGTTTGGAGTATTTTAATCCTTCAAGTGTCAATATAGGGACATACGATTCAGCTACAGAACAAGTGGGTGATTCTATTGTTAAAAATATCGAAAATGTCATTGATAAAAATGCAGATTCTGATACAACAGTATGGGGAACTACTACTGAAAATACATTTATCATGTATGATGGTGCAGATCATGTTTTAGGTGGAGCTGGTGATGATGTGTATGATCTAGGAGCTGGAAATGATAGAGCGAGTGCAGGGGGTGGAAGTGACATCTTAATAGGTGGTGCGGATACTTTTAGTGGTTTTTATTCTACTAATGATAGAGGAGATCTTATTGATTATAGATATGAATGGAGTGGTAGTAGTGTAACTATTATTTTACAAGATGGAAATATTGATATTGATAATGATAGTACAACTGATATATCACTTTCAGCACCTGCTGCTGTGACTAAAACAATTACTGGTTTATCTACACTCGCTGATGGTGATCATAGTTTTTTTGTAGTTACAGATTCTCAAGGGGAAACGGATTATCTTTATAAAGAAGCTGATGGTACATCTGATTTTGAAACATTTTACTTAAGTAGTGTAGATGATACCATGGTGGGTGATGATGCCAATAACAATATCTTTGGAAATGAGGGTAAGGATACTGTTTTAGGAATGGATGGAAATGACTATATAAGTGGTAGTAGTGGAGATGATCTTCTTTTTGGTGGAGCTGGAAATGATAGGATTTTTGGAGGAGATGATCAAGATACCCTACAGGGTGGTATAGGTGATGATGTTATTGATGCTGGAAAAGATGATGATACTATTTATGATGATGAGGGAACAGATACTATAACGGGTGGTGAAAATACAGATACCGTTATATTTAAAGATGGTACACAAGGAATTGTAGTAGATTTAGAAGCAGGTACGAGTACGGATGCTTTTAATAATAGCCAAACTATTACAACTGTAGAAAATATCATAGCTACTTCTGCAAATGATGTTATAACAGGTCAGGATGGTGTTACTAATATACTCTATGGAAAAGATGGTGATGATATCTTTACTATCTCCACAAATGAAATAGGAGTAGCTGGCTCTATTTATGGGGGAGATGATACTACTGATACGAGTGCTAATGATAAGATTATTTTAAGAGATACAAATACAAGTAGTGGAACAATAGATGCGAATAGTGATCTTTTAATTGATCCAGATACCGATAGTGCTTATGAGATTACTGTGGATATGACAACAGACCACAATATTACATTTGATGGTAATTCAACACAATTTTCTGGTATTGAGCATATTGATGGAAGTGATGAAGATGATTATGTGAGAGCAGATGAAAAAGATAATACTATCACAGGTGGAGCTGGAAATGATTATATCCAAGGTTTAGCTGGAGCGGACAATATAGATCTAGGAGATGGAGATGATATTGTTGAGGGTGGTATTGGAGATGATGTACTTGAGGGTGGAATTGGTACCGATACGCTTGTGTATACAAATGCAACAGCAGCCGTGATTGTAAATCTTGATACTCCAAGTTCAACAGGTGGAGCAGGTACAGATACTATCTCAGGTTTTGAAAATATTGTAGGAAGTGATTATAATGATACTCTTACTGGAGATGCAAGTACAACTGTAGGCAATACTCTCTATGGACAAGGTGGAGATGATACAATCTATGGGTTAGCTGGTGCTGATAAACTTTATGGTGGAACAGGAGCTGATAGCTTATATGGTGGGGATGGAGATGATACTCTCTATGGACAAGGTGGAGCTGATATACTCGATGGTGGAGATGGAGCTGATACTCTTAGTGGAGCTGCTGGAGAAGATACTTTTATAGCAAGTAAAGGAGCTGATAGTATCAATGGTGGAAATAATAGTGATACGGTTGATTATAGTTCAAGTACTACAGGTATAACTGTAACATTAGAAGATAATGGTGCGGACACTATCGTAGATCATACTATAAGTGCTGGATACAGTGATACACTTACAAATATAGAATCAATCATAGGCTCCCAAACAGTTTCCAATAATTTAACTGGAAATAATATGGACAATACTCTTACAGGTGGAGATGTAACAGACATTATCAAAGGGGTAAGTGGTACTAACTCACTCGATGGTGGAGCTGGAGATGATACACTCTATTCAGGAACTGGAGATGATACTATTGATGGTGGAGCTGGTGCTGATGATTGGTTGTATTTCACTCAAGATAGTGCTACCACTATTAATTTGCGTGACAAAAGTGCATCAGGGGATGGCTCTGATACTATAGAAAATATTGAACATATCAAAATGGCAAATGGTACGAATATAGTCGAGGGTGATAGTAGCTCAAATAGTTTTATTGGTGGTACAGGTACGGATAGTTTACAATATATTGATTCTGTAAATGGGGTGATTGTTGATGTTACATCTAATGGTGCAGGAACAGTAAGTGGAGATGGGTCAGATACTTTTGAAAATTTTGAAAACTATACACTTTCTGGTCATACCGATACTATAAAACTAAATGGTGTCTATGGAACAACTATAGATGGTGGATCAAATCCAACACCTAACACAGGAGATACAGCAGATTATGGGACACATGCTACAGGTTTAACAGTAACAGTTGCTAGTGGAAATACAGTTGCAACAGTCAATGATGGAACGAGTACAGATACCTTAAATAATATAGAAAAAATTGTAGGTGGATCTGTAAATGATACATTTATAGTATCAGATGTGACTAATATAGAAACACTCGATGGTGGCGGTGGAGTCAATACTTTGGAGACAGCTACTGGTGTAGATATCTCTGGGGTGACTTTTTTGAATTTTGGTCTTATTATTGCAAAAGAAGGACAAACTATCACACTCGATGCAACACAATTAGATGACAAAACTGTTGCAATAAAAACAGAGGGTACAGGACAAGTGATCATCAATGGTACAACAAATGCAGATGATTATGATTTTGGAGGAGTTACTCATGAAGGGAGCGGTACGGATACTTTGAATATATTGCTCAATATTGATGCAGATGTTACTTTAACTGGTAAAGATTTAGGTGCGGTTGAAAAATTTGATATTGCCAGTGGAGCTACTTTGACAGTAGATTATGGACAAATAGGTACAAAAACATCTACAGGCTTAGGGACAATTGCTTTAGCTGATACTACATTGACAGGTGCAGAGATAAAAACACTCAATGATAATAGTAACAATCCACTAGATTTATCAACCGTCACAACTATCTCAACATCTACAGTATCGGAAATGTTGGAGATAGTTAATAATACAGGAGCGACATTTACAACGGCGACAAATTATGTAGTGAATATAAGTGACACAGCAAGTGTGGATGATATCAATACAATATTAGGGGATACCACAGGAGTTGTAACTGCTACAGTAGATGCAACAGGAGCAGTATCCGCATTAAATACAGCATTGTCAAATGCGACAAGTGGAACAGATAAATTGACATTAGTATTAGATGCAACTGAAGCGAGTGCGAGTGATCTCAATACATTGGATGGAAAAACAGCAGAAGATCTACAAGCAGGAACGATTACAGATATTACAAGTAGTTTAGTTGCAGATGTAAAAATATTGATTAACAACTCTACAACAGCGGGGATAGATGGAGATTGGAATGTTATTATTTCAGATGCGACAGTCAGTGCAGCAGATGCCAAAATAATAAATGGTGGAACATCAGGAACGATAGATATATCAGCATCAACTACACTAAATGGAACAACAGCAGATGTATTAGAGATAGTCACAGATGATGGCGCAACATTTATAACAGCTTCAAATTATGCAACAACACTCAGTGATATGGCAACAGCGACTCAAGCGAATACTATAGCAGCTGATACGATTGGAAAAGTGACCGCTGAGATAACAGGGGATAGTGCTTCACAATTAAATAGCGATTTGGCAAATGCAAGTGCAACAGATGCCTTGAAATTAACTGTAACAGGAACAAGTGCAGTAGCATCAGATCTTGTAGCTTTGGATGGGAAAACATCAGTCATAATAGATGCTAGTACAAATGTAGATACGATTACAGGAACAGCTTCTGATATAAAAACAGTTGTGGAAGCAGGTGGGATAGATACGGCTGGAGATGTGGATGTGATAGTAGATTCAGGTACAGCAACAGTAGCACAAGCAAATGCAATAGATGATGCAACAACAGGGATAGTAACGACAGCAATTACAGAAACAGATGAATCTACATTAAAAAACTTAACAGATGATAATGGGAATAATGTATATACAGCAACAATAGATACAGCATCAGTAGATGCAACAACG